>Ga0209611_10000245_pt1 | contig 72113 bp, 48 predicted proteins | sample S1TSphgellanicum_3_FD_187693 | JGI IMG/M metagenome (GOLD analysis project Ga0209611, IMG submission 187693) | Host-associated microbial communities from peat moss isolated from Minnesota, USA - S1T2_Fc - Sphagnum magellanicum MG (SPAdes) (version 2) | ecosystem: Host-associated > Plants > Peat...
CCCCCCCCAAAATAAAATCCTTGTTTAAAATTATTATTAATTTTTAATGAATATTTGAATTGTTGAAAATTTGTACCCATTATTGTAGGTCTAGAATTAACAACCCATAAAAGGGCTTGGTTTATCAATACGTGTTATGGATAATCTTGCATAGGGTGTTGAATTTAGAGACAATTAGTTTCTAATCAATTGTCACTAAGTGGGTTTTTAGCCACATAAATGATTAGATGGGTTTAGGGTTTAGGGTGGTAACTTTCTTTATAAACTCTTTAAAATTGGCTTAATTCCATATGAGAGTTGGGCTTCGTACCCATATGGTTTTGTTTCGAAGGTGCTTAGTTGACAAACTCACTTGTTTGTTGCTAAGTTTGTTGCAAAATGAATCACACTTAGCATGGCCCTAGTGGTGATTTTAAGTCGTACCCACTTTGGCAAGGCAACCATGAGTACCATACCATCCAATTTGCTTGATGCTCTTTGTTATCAATTGACAACAAAAAGTTACCAACCAATTTTGGGTACCAAACCAACCAATCCTTTCTCACATGCTTGATCGGTCATCTTAGTTGCCATACATATATTAAACAAATGTGAAAGTAAAAGATATAGGTGAAAACATTTGCCATAGGTCAATTTTGCAATCAAATTGTTGAAAATAAATTATGTAAAGATTGCGAAATTGAACTTCTTTTTACCCCCACCGAAAAACAATATGCCTTTAATGGACCATAGAATTTTTTGCAACAAATTCTTCCATGCCCAATGCCCATGTTCTATCTATCCTACATAAAATTCCATGAACATTTTTAGAAATTTGCTAAAAAGGAATGTTCCACCAACAACAAATGACATGAAGTCTTAACATAATTGGACATGAAGCTTCATTGGTCAAGTTCATCAATATATGCATGAATGAGGTTTTTCCATGATTTTCTAATGGAATAGGTACCACATCTAAATATATTATTATGAAGGGAAAAACTTTCCATGACATGAAAATATAATGCTCTTTTCTCACATTACAAATATTTTTCAAGTCATGTGATGACCTTAAAATAGGGTAGTCGTTATTTGCCATACCACTTGATTGGGTAGACCACTTATAAACCCAAACAACCTCTATTCCAACTTGATTTTAGACATTTGAAACTTGTTTCTTAACCGATGAAAGTTTGTCATGTTCGATTAATGTTATATACTAAGATCATATATTCTACTTACATGGCCAATGCCCTTTCATTCTATAAGCTTGCACAATTTTCATCTTACCTATTATTCATGGAAAAACATTTATTATGTAGATGTTATTAAAATGTGAACCTAAACTTTATTGCATTATTAGATTTGGCTAAACCTTTACTTATGAGCATTTTTGCTTTCATTACTCATTGTGCTTTTCTTTGTAGTTTTCCTTTTTTCTTTTTCCTTTCTTGAATTGACCTCCTTGTTTCCGGCATGGAGTCAACTAAAACCAAAGTCAATGGATATGGAAAACCAACTTTCCTTATTGCATAGCCCAGCTTTTGGGTTTTTTAATTATTTATTGCATTGTCATTATATTAGATTGTCGTAGGCCTACAATTAGAATGATGTCATATATATATATATATATATATATATAATGCTTACACAATGTGGAAGAATGTTTATTGGACGCATTTGATTAAATTATAAACTATACCAAGATATTGATAGCTAGAGGATTCTTTTTTTGGGGCTATCAAGAATTCAAAAAATAACTATTTTCATGGCTATTTGGTTGATTGTGTCTATTCATTGGACTTGGAATTTGTAGCCCCAAGAATCATCCACATGTGTTAGAAACAATCATGCAAAAACTTGGACCTTTCACATTTCTAGTTTTGAACCAAAATATTGATGTACAACAATGTACACAAGCGAAAAATCACCACCGTCGTAAGAATTATTTTAATTTGAACTATTCATTCTTTTCTCACTTATAATTATCTCGTAACTAATATGGGTGGATAGTGACAAAAAAAACCATGAAATCCTAATTCATAAAAAGTGATACCCCAATTGTGATTGAGCACAATGCAAAATATTGCACATGATAACATGAAAAATGCATGTTTTGATTGTAGACATAATAAGATTATTGGTTAAGTGCAAGGTGAAACCATCATTAATTGTCTAATTATAATCCTTCATGTTAACAAGGGGTGTGCCACATTGCAACCTTACCATTTACATTAAATAAATATCTTAAGGCAAAAAAAAATCATGGAAATTCAAATATTTCACCATGCAAAAATATAATCTTCAAAAACAACCTCTCAAAACAAAAAAAATCAAAATCCTTCAAGATATCATAACTCTATAACTAATCTCAAACTTCAACACAAACCAAAAATGTCATCTTTCAAAAATCCTCACATAAAAAATAAACTGGGCCAAAATCGCTTATGCTACTATACTCCATAATGAATCTAAATAAGATATCCTTGCCTTGGTAGGCAAGGCCAACAAAGTAACAACCTTTTTCAAATCATTCATGATCTACATCAATTTCTCCATAATTTTATAACGGAATTTAATATTTTAAAAATAAAATGATATCCATTAGATGCATTGCTACATGCACACCTATTCATTTATTAATGCATCCCTTGAGGGATGGTGTTTAGCACCATTTTTATGCCCTCCAATAATATGAACAATATATTTTCATGTAAACACATGTGTCACAAATGAACATAATCGATTTTCCATGTAAACTATTGTATGACATATAATGTAACTAGGTAAAAGCATGTAGGTAGTTTAAAACAAAATTTGTCTTTTACAACCAACCATTTTGGAACTATGAACAATTGGTTATCATTTGCAACTAGATTGGTCATGTTGGTAATTTAAAAAATTAACACAGTCTATTGTTTGGGTTATATGCTTTCATGTGCAACTAATAACATGCAATTAATCGTGTATGTGGGCTAATATACATTGTATACCTAAGCTACCTAGGTTAATATACATAATATACCTACACGAGCTACCATATCTATGTTATTGAAACCTAGGGTATACATCATAGTTATTAGCTTAAGCTAGGTAGGATAAGTAACCTAGCTTATCTAGCATAAATATATTAGTCTAAGTAGCATAAGTCACTTAAACCAATATACCTAAATAACTACCTAGGCTAGTTATGCAAAAATATTAATATACTTAACTTAATATGCATATGTTACTTAGGCTTAACCTTTAGTTTAATATAACATGTATATTTATTTAATTTGGTCTAATATAATATATTTAGGCCTAGCCTAGTCTAATATAGCTTAGGCTAGTATAACATCTAGGTATCAGGTAATATAGTAGATACTAGACAGTTTAGGTTTTTAGGTGTTCATTTTAATATAAAGGTGGTTGCAAGTTAAGGTGGTTCATTTTGGGTGGATACAACTTTTCATAAAGTTCATATTTTAAAAATTAAAATGGAAAAACTCTACAAAACCAATATTAAATGGCAATCATGTGATGATTAATGAACTAACAAAGTTCAAATGAATGAGAGCCCAACTAGACAACTTTTTGACATACTTGTTAAAGAAAAAACAATCAATCCAACCAAAAATGATTGAGATGTCTTTTGAAAACAAGGTTCAAATTTGGTCATTCAAAAGTCCATAACTATTTGTTGATTTAGGTTTTAAAAATTTATTTTGTCCAATTCATGTTTTCTTTTTGAACATGCATCACATAATAAATCCCTATTAAACATCTTGAGATGAAATCATGTTGAATTTAAGTGCATTTGAATATTCATATCTATTTGAAACCATAATTCATGAGTTCATTTCAAAAGTCCATTGCTATACGTTTGGTGTATATTTATTAAATTTCATCATTATGTACATATTTTATTTAAGTTAAAAATTTGAATCCATATAAAAAATTCTACATAGTTGATTTTACCATACTTTTGTAACATTTGAATAGAAACATTGTGTAAAGTTCAATGTGATGCAAAAAGTGAGCCACCCTAATTTGCAGCCACCTTCAAGTGGTTATTTTAAAGTTATTACAATATTATGTCTTTGAGTTAAGGCAAACTAATTGTGGTGATTAACTTTATGTTAATGTTATTTGAATTGGGGCAAAGTGATTGTCTTTGTGTTAATTTTTTCGAACTAAGGCAAAGTGATCATGATGATCGCATTTGTTTGGATATTCTTTGAAATGTAACAACGTTTGATGGTGATGATTTTCAAGCTTTTGTCATCTTCTAAGTTTTCTCCATCTCTATTTCCTTTGTTTTGTTTTAGGTTTGTTATTTGTTGAACAAACTAATAGTGATTGGAGCGAGGTAAGTTTTTTGCCCTCTTTTTTGTTTATATTATTGTTGTTGGTTGTTGTATGTGTGTTTGTTCATGTTATTGTTGTTTTACATCATACATTTTTGTTTGTTGTTGTATATATGAAATTTTTTTGGGGTTGTCATTGTTATTCTTGCTCCCCCTTGTCAAACCTCCTCCCTTTTTCTTTACATGCAACTTCTAAAACAATAACTTGCCCATATACATGCATGAGTGCTATGTAATTGCCCATAACAACAATTTGTGATGAAGAGGACACGATGTTAAATTTTTGTTTCATACTAAAGTAGAACTTGAATCACATGAGGCCTCCAATGTTAAAGTTGAAGTACCTTGGGGTAGTTCATATGACACTAATATTTTGTGTCCCTTTTGTTATAAATGTTCAATCATTTGAACCATGTTAGGGAAATAGTAGAACCAATGATAGTTGAAGATGACAATTTTTTTTTTGGTAGATAGTATCAAGTGATGAAGCAATTGTGTCCACCTTGAAGACAAATTGTAATTGTTTTGGAGGTTGTTTGTTCGACCAACATAGATTGAAAACCCATTGGTTTGGTGGGCAAAACATGCAATGCAATTTCCCCATGTGTATTTCTTGGCTTGTCAAGTCCTTAACATCATAACATTTTCAATTTGAGATAAAATGGATTTCAAATTTTATTGTTGCAAGTGTCATCACTAATCCAAAATAGTCCAAGATGGGGATTGAAATTTTGAATAAACTCATTTTCATAATCAAGAATTGGCCCGATGGTACCCATATTAGGTGTGATGGACCCTTGAAGCCTAGAGACATGTTTCATTTTTGGAAAGAGATTTCGCTATGATTGAAGAGGAGAAGAAATTGATTGAAGAACCCATTTTTTTTTGAAAAAGATTCAAGCTTTGATTTCGTATGATTTTAGGTTTTGGTTTCTTCTTTCATCCTCTTTTTATTTTTGGCATTTTGCTTCTACAAGTATTCTAATTGTGTTCTTTTCTTGGTGGGTTTGTCATGTTGGAGCGCTTGAAGACTAAAGATCAGTGTTGCAATGTAGAGCATTTATTTAGTTCACATTTGTTACAATTTCCTATGATGAAATGGGTAAAACCTATGAATGGTATGGTCTTTACTTAAGGTTCAATTACAGTTGAGAGTTTCGGGGTTCCTTTGTAAATTTTGATAGTCTTGTTTCCAAGTCATGTGTCCAATTGAAATCTCTTGTAAGCTATATCAATCATATGTTGGAGTTTTTTGTCATTTATAATAGTTGTAGTCATTTGTAGGCTTCAAGAGCTTACTGTGGTTTTGGTTTTGCAAATCATGTGTTGCTAGAGTCAGATGTTAAGCTGAGGTTACATTTCCGTGCTAATTGCTCATCTTACAGCCCCAATTGAGGAAGCACTGTCACATATGTTAGACTGAGTTTCATTGTTTTCAAATTGTAACTTTGCATGTACTTGCCTTGTAATTGCAATGACCATTTAAAGAAAACAAATCATAATCTAATCTCTAAACCCTAAACCCTAACCTTAACCAGAGGTTCTGATTTATTTTTAAAAATTCCAGAACCTTAAGTGGAGGTTCTAGCAATTTCTTTTAATAGAATCTACCCTATCCCAGAGCTTGGCTACAAAAACAGAGAACCGACCAACAGACTGGTCCATACTTGCAAACAGGCATTGTGTTAAACTAAATTCAATAAACCAACTCCAATGACAACCTACTGACATATTATATACAGGCTCACAGATGACTCTGGATTGTCAACCCAATGAAGGAATACAGCTAGATTCCTCAGGGAATGTGCAACTATCACAAAAGAATCTGCAATGATCTTTTTCCTTTACCTCACCCATGCCCAACAGTGGCCACCAAAGCAGGCTTGCACTACTTTGTTCAATGCTGTACCAAATCAATACTTCATCTTCCAGCTTAGAAATGAGACAAAAAAGCACTTAGATTCAGGTTGAAGTGCACTAGTACCTCATCTTCCAGATTAAAGCTGAGTAAACATAGCAATTGCATTCAAGTCAAGTTAGTGTACCAAAATAGCCTATTTGACAGATGTCCTGGCTGGATTTGCATCAACAGTTCTCCAAATTCACCAGTTCAAACTGTGCAAGGTTTGCATTCCATCCTGCTCCAAGAAAGCAAAATGACAATTGCCTGTCTCTAATCCATCCTGAAGAGAAGCAGTGATATTAAGTTGAACCAGAGCATAACATTGATTAAACAATCATCAGTAGTGCAATACAGGCACAAAACAACAGGCTCATGAATCTAAACATCTGAGCAAGGTTTGTGGTATGACTTCAGTATCAATGTTTCAAGAGACTGAGCTATTATGTGTCTAAGATTAAGATCCGGTATCATAATTGCGGAACCAAGTGAAAGTAACCAAAATACAACTGCATCTCCTACAGCTTGTAAACCAAAAAGTGGATGGTCAACAAAAATCCTACCATATCTGTCCATGGCTGAGTGATTGAGAACCAGAACCATGCCTTTATAAGCTGCAACATTCATGTTGGATAGAGGACTTACATGTCACTGAAGAAAATGGTACATCTTGTAACTGATCAATCATTGGTTCCCAGCACTAAATCTGAGTAGCATTCCAAGCTCCAAATTGCAACCTTGGAAGAATGTCATCAGAATTGCCCTCTAGGATTTAACTTGGTGGAAAACTGATGGGCATGTGCTTCTATGTTCAATTCATACTGTCAGCATGATTTCACATTACTGTATCCTTTTTTGGAGTTAGGTCCTTTCTAATGCAGGTGTTCAAGAAACAAGCAGCCCTAAATTTAAGAACCAGGACAAAGGCGATTGCCCAGAGCTGCCCTTGAGAACTCAGAAACTTGTAGCTGGTTGTTTATGGTGCAACTGCAGTAACTGAATCACTCTTGCTTAGCAAAAACCAAGAACCCACGAGCTCCTCACTGGTTTCACACCTTTTGGATGATCCAAGTGACTCCAATTTATAACCAACTTGACTGCTATGGATAACTTTTTCTCTGCACCTGGTGGACTGTGAACTCTACAGAGGTCCCAGGATATGAATCTCCTTAGTGAACCTTCAAAAGGCAACTGCAACGCTACACATTACATCCTCAAAAGGCTTACAAAGGGCTGGCAGGGGAGGGGCCCACATGTGGAAACTTGTACAGGTTCTAGGGCTACAGGAGTATCTCTACAAGAAAGGGATGAAGCTTTTTTTTGCATCAGAAAGTAAAGGCTTTCCTGGCAATGCAGGGGACTCTGGACTGGGGAACGATATCCTATTCTGATCTGCAAAGTTACCCACAGGATCCACAGGATTGTAGGTGTTCATTGCAGTGACAAACTCAATATCAGTATCTAACTCAGTTTGGTTCAATTGACCATGCCGATGGACCAACACATCCTCATCGTCATCGCTACCTATTGCAGAAAGAGAGATGGACAAAGACCTCCCACCACCCATAGCCTCCATGTCCCGTCCTAAATTTTGAGAGCTTGCAAAGACTCCACACGCAGCCAGTGCATCAGCTATGGGGCGAACGATGAGAATCCCCTCCCCCACAGTGGTGGAGAGCATCACAGTGAGGAAACCGAGAAAAACCAGTAACTCAAACACCAAGTGTGTTGGCTTTGAGAACAAGGACATGCCAAGAAACAGCAAATGCACTGGCAGAAAAAACAACAAGGCAGCAAGGAGCCCATAGACACGCCGTTGCAGGCATCGATTGATCACAACTCCCACCATCCGCCATCCCAGCAAAAGAAAGTATGCACTGTAGATTACACCAAATGCTGCAAGTACTAGAATGCTGAAGAGGGGGTATTGACAAACGGCGACAGTCCGGTTGTCCATCATAACTGAAACAAAAGCCATGGTGAAGTAGCTCGGCAGCCGACCATTGTAACCTTCCTTCTGTGCACTATAACCCCCTTTGAACTCGAAACTAGGGCTAATGACAACAAAGAAAAGCTGTAGGAGAAACACAGGCAGGCAGCAGCTGAGAATGAGAGCCACCACCTTGCCATTCCAAGCTTTCCTGGGAGTGAAAGGAGCCTTGCGAAGGGAGCCGCGCACTAGAAAGAGGGCGGTCAGGAAGAAGCAAGGCTCCAAGAAGCCGAGAGAAGAAAGGATGTAGAGACGACACATATTGGCCTGCCACCGGAAACTGAAGGAGTGCATCAGCCAGTGCTGGCGACGCAGCAATGGCAGCCGCAGAAGCTCCCCCATGCTCCACAGCACGGCCAGCACGATGAGGATGATACGGACTATCCATAGCGCATTGAAATCTTGCAGGGCAGGAATGCCCTCCTTATGTATGCGCGCCCGGAAGTGGAGCACATACCACACACACCCTAACCCTACCAACACCAGCAAGATGACCAGCACCAGTGTGGCTATGCCCAGCACATCCACGGCTGAAGCAGTCAGGGGCATTACCCACCCTCCTCTCTTCTCTACACATCAACGCTCCCTTCTCGCATCAATCTTCTGTTTTTTCACCGCCTCATCTCCCTGCCCCTCTCCCTACGCATCTCGCCAAAACTTCGATTTCAGATTTCCCGTTCATTCTAGCTCTTTATTCTACGGCTCCTGTCTCCGGGGTAATCCTCTAAGTGCCATCTTCTTCTTCTACACTCAACGAACAACAAACAACATCACCAGACCTCTCCACCTACTCTCACCCACCCAAACCCAAACCGATTCAAAACCCTTGACCTCGGAATCTGACCAAGCTCCTCTTTCACAGCCGTTTGTTTGTTGTTTCTTTTTTCCAACTCCGTTCTTCTTCCTCAATCTCCGGTTTCCAGGTTCCACCTCCCACATAGGTCAATAACTGCTCCAGGACCCTTTTCCACTTCCGAGTACCCTTGAAGAAACGAACGCCGCTTGCAGAAACGGGGAAAAATGGCAACAACAAAAATACCGACATGAGAAGAAGAATCTGGTACAAGATTTTATTATTGACACCACATTCCGCTAGTCTTGCGCCCCCAAAGCTCTCTCAAGTCCGCAAGGCCCGCAAGGCGGTGACTGTAGCTACTTACACTGGCTCTGTGCTTGCTGCCTGCTGCTTCGTGGGCTTGACTTTCTCTTAGCCTGGCGCTTGTGCATCGTTGGCTGGCAGCTCGCTGGCTTCCCAGGCCACGACAAAGCGTGCGAGATTAGGTCTCCGCGACGACGAGACCCAACAGGGACGACTTTTGTTTCTGCCCTTGCGTGTGGAGTGCGGACCAGTGTTTGTTTTTTTTTTTCGGAATTTTTTTTGTAGCCAAAGTGGCGATTCATCCATAGTTATTAGGACTAACTATGTGGAAGAAATGGCGATCATCCTTAACAAGATTTAGCCAAATCTGGCTATAAACCAGAAATTCCGAATCCAACCCCCCCGCCTTTTGTTTTCTCACTTCTGGCGACTGAGAATCTCTAAAATCGCTTTTTCGATTTTTTTTTTAAATTTCGCATTTTGGCGATATTTCGCCAGTATAAAAAAAGGCTGGTGCAGACTGTGTTCCATGTGAAGTGGTGTCGTGCGGGTATTTTCTTCTGTTAATAACCGGCGGTTCCTGATTTAAACTTTCTGGGTCAGAGAACCATCGGTTCCAGTTTTTTTAATTATAAAACAGAATAATAATAAATCCACTTGTGCCGATTACTTTAAAATTAAAAGAACCGGAGGTTCCCCTGAAATCTCCGTTTTGGTGAAACCTGCAGAAAAAAGAACCGGAGGTTCGCTATTTGTTGATTTAATTAAAAAAATTTCAATTTGTTTGAGACCGTGGTTGTGTATCAGGGTTGGTTCTTTGTGTTTTTTTAATAAAAAACTGTAATTGTTAACCGTAAGATCCACCATGGTAATGGTGGGTGGTTGGGTCATGTTTCTGATGACCGCCCAACAGTGGTAAATATCTTACCCGGATAGGTGTACCGAGGGGGTATAACAGTATGATATACATGTACATACATGTACACACTTACATACATTAACTATGGTTAATACTTGTAACTTTATTCTCTTTTGGTTGACCTACGTGGCTGGTAAACGTTCCAGATTTTTACTTTTTTGGGTAAACAAGCAACCCACAATGATACCATGGTAAAACTTGAGTTACTTCTAAACATTAGAAATGTCTGACCCATAGGTTAGGGTGATAATTGTTTGGAAGGAAAATAAAATAAAATAAAATAATAACTCATGGTATTCATTCTCACATTTTTGTGATGTAAGTACTTAGGTTGTGACCAATTTGATTTTTTTTCATTGAACATATTGGTTCTTTAATTTGCCTTAATTAGGTCTTGTAAAGGACTCTCACCTTATAACCTAGGAACCTCTTTTAGATATGAGTACCATTTACATTATGGAAAGTGTCATGATATTAACAAAGGCTTTTAAGGTGTGTTGAATGTTTAATTTTTTTTCCTTTGGATGTTTTTAGTCTTGTGTGTTTCATGGGTTTCACACCTATTGCACAATACTTGGCTTTTCTTACTTGCCAATTGCCAATGTGTCATACTTGTATGCAACTATTCTATTTAGATTTGGCCTATTACTTATGTTTGAATCTATTCATTTATATCCTTAAGGTAAATTGTCAATATATTATTAATACCCGTCATCAATGAACATCGCATATGTTGGTCATTTACCTCTCTCTACTCACACTTGGATTGAATTTGATGGACTTTTTACAAAACACATGAATATATCAAAACCTAGTCAACCATTTGCCTTTTGGTGCAAAAGAATGATCTACTTTTTAAATGGGGAAATGTGAAGTTCTTGGATTCCTTTGTCCATGATACAAAGGAAGGAGAAAGTTGTACTTGTGTGTAACACTAGTAGTGGAAAAAGTTTTACAAGCCAAATCAAAGTGATCACATTGTGTTTTGAAACTTTTGCCAACCCTTATGTCATGGATCGACAAGATTGAAAACATATGTGGCATAACATTGTTGTTTGGATGGATCCAAAGTCCATGGATTCATGACATTATCTTGTGTGCCCTAGAAATGAATCTCTCAACCCTAATTACCTCATTCTCTTCCTCTACCCATCTATATGGATATGAAAAATCACATTAATTTTACCTTTGTCATTTATTTTTACAAGTATAATTCATATATCTTTTCAAACCTTCCACCCTCTTTACCAACATTTTTACATTTTTCTCACACGCACATAAAAAGTTTCCCTTTCAAACTGAATTTAAATATAAGCTTTCACATTTAAGAAATCATAAATTAAAATTAAAATGTTCATAAATTATTTAAAAAATAGAATGATAATTTAAGTAAAATTTCAAAATGAATTTAACTTTGCCTTTACCTTTAAGTGATTTTTTATTTTTCTATAAAATGATTAGAGACTAATTCACATTTCTCATTTTTTTTAACATTAAAAATGTTAATATGTTCACCTTTATGCAACTTTTTTAAAAAAAACACTTTAATAACATTATTATTTAATTTCATATTTTTTGAATTGACATTATGTACCCATGGTTTTTTTTCCAAATTCCTTAAGTAGGTCCATTAGTGAGGATCTCCAAAATTAATTAAACGGTGATAGTCCTAGGTGAGCTATAGCATTATTATTAAAGTGTTGTTACAAGTGATGACTAAGAAAGCACCTAGGTCTAAATGTGACTAATTCAGTTATTTATATTTGAAAAAATGGAAAAAAATCCCTAAGCATTATGAAATTTTAAAAAAAAAAGTAATTGATTTTTTTTTGCCAAGTTGCAAAATTTTACCATAATTTTTTTTGGCATATAACCTTGGATTAATCGAAAGTTTTTTTCCATGGTCATAAGGTAACAACGAATAACATAATTCAATGAAGGAAAATTATTTACTCAATCAATGGCTAGCATAATTCATTAATTTTTTTTTCTGTAATCCATCAATTTAGATTGAAAAATATGACTCTCTCATCCAAAAGCTTTTGAAAGGGTAAATATGACCAAATGCAATGATATAAAACCATAAAACACGAGTTTTTTTTTGTATGGTGTACATGTACCCCTTATCATATACCCCATTTTGGGCTAAACAACAGGTATGTATTTTTTCTTAAATTTAATTACAAAATGAAGAAAAATTTCCACATTCTAAAATCATTAATTCTTAAACATCAAGGAAGACCAATTTGGTTTACCACTTCCCAAATATTTCTAGGTGGGAACAATGGCTTCAAAATTTGACATACATGGAAACTTGTAATTGCCACATCATTGAGTAGGCCCACCTTTGCAACAATAATTTCTTGTCTCTAGCTATCGATTATATAATAATTTTTGCAAGTTGCCCAACATGGTAAGAAATTTTAAGTAGTTGTGTGCAACATTGATGTGAAAGATAGGGAAAAGTTTTGTCACCCAATGTTTTTAATATTTTGAAAATAATCATTAAATCATATGATGGAATGTTTAATTTTGGGATAGGAGTAAAGGGTAAATGCACACGAAGTGGCTCATTTTTTGAATTGCAATGCCCATTTTTATAGAATGCCCTTTTTTTGGACACTTGTAACAAGTAATAAAATTGATCAAATTTGGAAACTTGCAATTGATGATTAAAAACTTGATTATGAAAACAATTATGTAATTATTTTTTAATGAAAATATGTTCACTTTTAACAATGGACTCTTGAAGTCCAAAAATATGGATTGGTTAGTTGAATGGAATGGTAAAGAATTGAAAGGATAATATTGAATTTCATTTCAAATTATTTACATTAACTCAATATGTGGTGTTGCATCAAATGATAGAACTTTATGTGAAATCCTTAGAAAATCTTAGCCAAATTCTAATTACTAGTGTGAACCCGGTGCATAATGCACCTGTCGAGCTCCCCCCCACCCGGTCCTTCTCATTGCCCACTCCGGTTCTTTACCTTGAGGCCTGAATTCTGCAAAGGAAGGAAGGCAGTAATGCAATTTCTCAAGAGCAAGCTTCTCGACCACCACCCAACTCCTCCTCTTCTCCAAAATGCCATAGGAGCTGCTTCTCTTTGTGACTTCTTTTGGTGGAAGGAACGCCAACCCACACACACACACACACACCAGAAAGTCTCAATGATCTTCTTACAAGCTCTCTCCCTAACACAAATGCATCACCGAATCTTTCGCAAATTCTTCTTCCCTCTTTAAAGAATCGATGTGGATAACTTCGCCAACTCACAGATCCGTCAATTATTCTCCGCGATGCCTTTTTTTTCTTTTTTCCTTTTGGTGGGGCGAGGGTTCTTTGTCTCATGTGGCTTCTGCCTCCAACTTGATCTTCGTCTTCTTCTTCTCAAAAACTCAATCCTCAAAGCCGGCTGCTGTTGCTGCTGCTTCTCAAAAAGGAAGTTGTGAAAACCAAGACTCAAAAACAAGAGAAAACACAACCAGTTCCTGCTCACACACTACTGAAACCCTCCATGCTCCAGCTTGTGAAATCCCTCCTCCATGCTCCATCAATTGGGAGAAGAGAAAATTTTGCTTCATATGTTTGCATTTTTTTTGTGTTTGTTGAGGATGATATACAAAACCAGAGAAGCTCATGCAAAACAGTTCATACAAAGATGGTGAAGAAGCCAACAGTGAGTGTGCCCAATTCAAGAAGGCTTTGTTTTTTCCACAAGAAAAAAAAAGCTCTGAAAAAAGAAAAACAAACACAAACAATTCCTGCATTTACCATTCCATTGCAGACATTATTATGCCAGGCTTTGAAATCTGTCTCTACAATAAACCAAAAACCAAAATCAATCAAATGAAAAGCTTGAAATTGTTGCCAAAAGCTGGAAAGTTGTTTCTACAACAAACCAGAAACAAAAACATCAATCAAATCAAAGCTTGAAATTGTTGCAAAAAGCTTGACATTTGTCTTTACAACAACCAGAAACAAATCAATCCAATCAAAGCTTGAAATTTTGTACCATCTTGCAAGAATCGAACTCCGCTCGCTTAGTGGTTTGTATGGCAACGAATAAAGAATTTTTGGAGAACGCAGTGCGAGCAGGGGTTGCAAATCCTGGCAAAGCATGTGGATTCAATCGAGTATTTCATTTGCTCGACATTTCTTCTGCAGAACAATTCGAAGGTCGAACAGAAATATATGGCATCATGGAGATTTTTTTTGCTCAAAGTTTCTTCTGTTGATCAGATCGAGCATTTGGCAGAAATATTGTTTGGCGCCAAATGAGATTTCGTTTCCTCGAAATTTCTTCTGTGGATGAGTTCAAGGCTCTGACGCAAGAATCGCCGTAATTGAGTCGATTTCGCCTGACATGAAGCAGGTGATGCGTCATCGTTGTTCGTGTTCCCACACGGTTTCTCGCCATTGCCTTCTGTGCATGACTGCAAAGGAAATCAATTTCTGGAACAGAATCGTGGCTGAAAAGCACTGGACTGTCAGAAAACTTTGCTTCAATCCTTCGTTGTTTCTGTCTGTGTTTCTAATTTCGCTATAGATTTCTGAATTTCAAATCTTCCTGAAGGAAACTTCTTGAAGAGGTTTCCGCACCAAGAAAACATGTTGAGTGGAGGTATAAGAGTTTTTATTCTTGTTCCTGCTGTCAAGGAGGAAGTTTGATTTGTTGTACCCACCACTGCAGTCATGTCACTCCCAGTTGCTACAGAAGTGGGAGGAGATATGGGTGTGTTCATGGTCTCAACTTTGAGACCATCATTAGTGTTGTTGCTGATCTTGGCCAGTGCCATATGCAGACATTGGTTTTTTTGGTTCTTTGCAATTCTTGTGCTCCTCATTGCTGCTCCAAGCAGCAAACACTTGGAAATACTGGCAAAGTTTCTGCAGACTGGAGTGTGTAGAGGGCTCTATGACTTAGAGTGCCATAGGACACATAGGAGATCCTGCTGACTGATCAGCAGATGGCTTTTGTAGTTGTAAATTTTTGGATTAAGGCCTCCATGGTGTTGTTGTAGGATTGACTCACTTCAAAGTCTATGGCCACTCTTACTGTAGGAGGACTTCTTCTATCAGTTGTATTAGACTCTGCAAATCATGTTGTGAAGTTAATTTGATAAAGCAGAGTCTGTAGAGTCTGGAAAGTGGTCAGGAATAAAGAAGGCAGACCACTGGGAATTTACAATGTCAACTTGCCAAGCCTTGAGATTCTGGAGATCCTCCTGAATAACTCATGTCTAGTCATCTTTTATTGTTATGTTCAGGCTGCTGTGATCTATGCCTTCCAATGTGATTTCTACAGAATTGAAACTCATGATTGGTAATTGTTCTGTAGCTAGGAAAAATTGCAGAAGGAAAAGTAGCAGCAAGACCCATTACAGAAAAATTGCAGAGGAGGAAGAAGCAGCAAGACCCATCAAGGCATGGCAGAAGAATATTGTAGAAGGGAGCAGTTGCTTTTCCCAACCTTGACAAGGAAATCTATGTGTTCATTCTATTGTGTCCTCACCATTTTTTTTCTAGAATGCATATTGCATTCTAGAACCTTTCCTCTCATTCATACACACACACACACACACACACACACAAATCTCATCACATTAGTCATGTACACAAAATGACATATCTTTAATTATAGAAGATCAAGTGAATTTTTAGGGGTTTTACATCTTTCAAAATGTCCAATGACAACCCCTCTACAAATCTATGACTCCATTATTTATACTATTGTTGTGTGGTTGTAATATTTACCAAGTTTAATGATTTTAACAAATTTTTAATCACTTGTAATTGTTTCACAATTTTCAACTTGGTTGAAATCAATTTAGCAAAAGGTTGGCTTGCTTTAGATTGGCTTGTCAAGTAAGTGGATAGGTTGATTTGTTGATCTTGGCTTACTTTCCTTTCATTTTAAACTAACATGGCCTAGACTTGGGAGGAAGCACCACCTTCATCTCCATTGTATTTTGTGGAGGTTTTTGGGGGGACTAGATTGAAATGGTTCAAATTCCTTGGAGTCTTAAAATGGACTCCTTGAACTACAACACATTATTGTGTCTTGCATTTTTGGATCACCCTAAACACCTCACAATAGGTCTATTTTGAGCATAAAACTTCATTATCTTGCAACCCTCATTGATATATATTTCCAACAAACTAAAGACCTTTTTATTTGGAGGTGATATGATCCCAAAAACATTGAAAAAGTTGTTGACACTTGAGAGTCATTTTGGTAGTTTGGATTTTCAACTCTTTTCTTAGCCATAACTTTCATTACATATCATTGTTTCCTTGTTCCAAAGTTGTGAGACACCTTAGGATTCCACATTCCCAAAATGAGTTTGCATTTGGGAGTCTTGGGGATTCCCCATGCACTTCTACACACTTCCCTTTCACAAGGGGAATGTGTTTGGATGTTTCCTTTACCTTAGTTTGATTTTGGCCCACTTTTCATTTGTTTTGTCCAAATAGTGTTGTGAAGGTATTTAGTTTCCAACATTGAAACTAGGGGTTCAAGGTTATGTTTTTGTGACCAAAACCCAAGTTCACACCCTTTTTGTTGGAACCAACACATGAATCAAACAATGGAATAAGTCTTTCATTAAATCTAAACCCAAAACCAAAACTCCAAAAAATAATTCTTGAAAAGAAGGGTAGGTTTCTTCAAGTAAGCAAGTTGATTTTTTAAAAAAGTTGACAAGTTCAACTTCAAATAAGAATTAGTTTTTAACAATTGTTGAATTTTGTGCCTATATAGACTTCAATTTTAATTTGTTATCAAACTTTTTACCTATACAATATTTAGCATATGTAAGTGTGTAATGGAAACAAATTTAGTTTTTGAATTGGGCTTGAAGGTTTTTGAATTTGAAATAATGTGTTATCTAGCAAGAATTATAAGTTCTTAACATGGGAAGAACTTTGCCCAAACCTACACACAAAAAACCTCAAAGTTTTTTTAGGAATTAAAGGTTTCTTTAAGAAAAAAGAATTCCACAAGATTGGTTTCAACCTTGGTTGTGAGTTCAAGGATAAGATATCAACATCAAATGACATACACAACACAAAAGGGGTGAAATTTACATGTCTTGAACTAAGATCACCCATGTGCTTAAACTTGGTCTTTATGTGGATCACACCCAAAGGGGAGTTCAACACACATGCCTAAGAACATCCTAAAAAACCTTTGTTTAGGGGGATGATTCATCAAGTTACATTAGCCCCTTGTGAACACTTTCATACCCAAACCAATCCAATGGGGTTTGTTGCATCATAACTTCATTGTATGAAAATGAAAATTGAGATGAATGTTCCAACATTTCTAAAGCAATTGAAGGGATAATGAATGAACAACTTACCCTTTTCATCTCTAGATCTAATTGATATATATCATTCATTAACTTTATATTTATGAAATTATGTTACATATCATCATTTTCACATATGAACTTTTAAATTATGAAACATCTTCTTCCTTATAATTTAATGTTTTATCACATACAAAATGTAACTAATTCAATTTTATTTTTGAATGACCAAAAATAGTTAAATTACCCACCTAACTACATATATGACTTTAATACAGGTATGCAGTTGAAAAATCTTCATGTGTAAGCCCCACAAAGTCATTCATTATTTCTCATATTTACCCATATTTTTTACCTTGACCACAACCAAAATTATTTACAAATTCTACCTTTAATAACTAATTTTGATGTGATAGAGCATAGTATAACTACTTGTCAACACTTATTTAAGGTTTTTAAAAACTAGTGTGAAGTTCATATATTTGATAACTTTTTTTCTTTTTCCTCCCAACCATGGCCTCTTCAAACCTAATTTTCCCCCTTGCAACCTTCCCATTCTTTCGCACCAAATTTACCACTATTCATCATTTGGATTTTTAATATATATATTTTCCAAAATTTGGAAAAATGAACTTATTTCTCCATATTTGGACTTTAATTTAGTTTCACAATATTTTTTGAAAGGAAAAAAACTATTTTGATACATTTTTTAAACTTGTCACCATTTGATGCTAAGACCTTTGGATATTAGCCAATAATACAACATTTGAAATTAAAAATATATATGTCACTAAAATTTACATGGACATGGGTTTTTTAATTGTATTATATTGCTTAAAACATACTGTGTGTGGGTTTTGATATATTATCAAACAATTTAGAAAAAGTTACTCTTCAACAAATGCAATGATTTTTTAATGAAAAATGTAAAAGTAATGAAAATCTCTTTTTAAAGTGTAAAGTAAACAAAAATTTGTGAAGAACTTGGCTTGGTTTCTTTTACAACAAAATTCAATTTACAACAATATCAAAACATACAATGAATGATATGGTCTTGTTTTCCAACCTTTTTAAAATTTCCACCATGAAATATAAATAAATGGGGAAAAAAATGCACACTTATCATTAATTTAAATAATCATGTTTCATTCAAGATAACAACCGAAAACCATTGGTTGAGATGTAACCATTCCAATGAAATGCCTCCATTCTAAGGAGCTAATGTGAAATTTCTTACATTAACATGGATTAAAAAATTACATCGGGGCCGATCATACCTCCAATTTACATTATGTTCAATCCTTACCAAAGGTCACTGTACACAAAATTAATTATCACACTTTAGTTGATTAATGTTTCTTGGTAGTTAACATTACTACATATCATGTTTTTTTTCAAAGGTTCAAATTGATTAATTTTTCATTTTTTATTAATGGACATGTACATTTTGACTAAAGGTCAAAGGCTTGAATGACACATGTATTTTTTGATTAATCAACTAAATTATAATGGTTTATTTGACTATATACATTTAATCAAATTGTACAATTTTAATCAAAATGACCAATGGTCTTTAATCAAGTGGAACATTTAGTCAAGATGGCCAATGTTTTTTTAATCAAATACAACATGGTTTGTCACCCTATGTATTTATCTCCTACCTATTCACCCACTTATTTACCTAGCTAGCCATTTACCTACCTAATATCCACCCAAGTGCAGTCACAATAAAACGAGCCAAAAAGGATGTTAGATGGGCTTTAAAAGTAGTTAAGTAGGCAAGTTAGTCTTTCCTCATTCATATGAATGTCAAAAAAATCAAATAAAAAATCCATTAGATAAAATTTTAAGCTTAAGTTTTGATTTAGGACCTTGGAAAATGAACATCTATTATGTCAAATTGAATCAATTTTGCAAAGGATTATCAAAAGGACTCATATAATAAAATAAATTTGATGGGGAAATTTTTTTAAAAATAAAGACCTATTAGCTACATTCATACCCTAAAATATGTGAAATTTTAAAACCTTAAAAATTCAAAATTGATCCAAAATTTTAAAACTTCAAAAGTCCTTTACCACATATAAATGGGGTATATGTACATGATGTTTTAAGAATTATTTTATTTTATTATATAAGAAAACATACAAAAGTTTTTAATCAATTTTTGGTTATGATTTGAAATTGTTATCATTTTAAAAAATGAAACACATAATTTACAAGGAATTAACACATTTTCATATTATTCAAAAATACAAACAAAAAAAATGTGATCTACCTAAATAATTATATACATTTTTCATAACAATTTGCAAAAAACATTATTCAAAAATTCATTTGTATGAAAAAGTGTTTTTTGGGCAAAAAGATGTGCAATCCTTTTTTAAACTAACGTTGTTGGCTCATTTTATCTCATTTGTGCCCACCTAGCTACCTATTATTTACCTACCTACTTACCTTTCTATCTATACCTTCTCACCTACCTACCTATAAATTTTCACCTTCATACAACCTATCTATTTACCCACTTATCTACCTACCCACCCATTTACTTACCTAAGTTTAACCTTTAGGTTTATCCACAAAGTTTCACCATTAAGTTTACTCAAAGTTTAACCAAATTTTAGCCATTAGGTTTAGTTTAAGTTTGTCACTATGTTTAGGCATTAAGTTGTAACCACTAGGTTTAGCCTAAGTTTAGCCATTATGTTAAAATAAGGTTTTGTCATTATGTTTAGCTATTAAATTTAGCCAAAGTTTAGTCATTATGTTTAGCCACTAAGTTTAGCTATGAAGTTTAACCACTAAATTTAATCACTAGGTTTATCCAAGGTTTAACCATTAAATTGATAAACTTAATAGTTAAACTAAGGTACTAGGTTTAACCACTTGATGTAGCCATTAGGTTTAGTTTAAATTTAGCCACCAAATGTTGCCTAAGTTTAGCCACTATGTTTAGTGATGTGAAATAAATGTGTGAAAAAAAAAAATTTGAAAAAAGTTGAACACCTTTTATGGTGTAGTTAATTGGTAAAGACTTGGTTTATCACTTTGCAAGTTTGGGGTTCAATTCCTTATATTTACAACCTATGTGCATGTTTAAAAGGTTTTGGTTCGTAGGTTAAATTAAAATAGCGACATGAGGTGAGGTTAGGTAGCCTAAGTTAAGCTACCTTAAATGTTTTTTTTCAACCTACCTAGACCTATTTTCTACCTACCTACCTACCTACCTATTAAAACATGTATTTAATTAATTTTGGGTTTTATAATAGTCCAAAAATTCATACAAGAAATATTTCACATACTTCAAACCTTAAATAGTCCACTTCTAAAAACAACCAAGTGGCCACCAACTTGTTACACCATAAACAATGTAATTTGCACATGTCACAAAAATATTGAACCTAGAACTGGTGGCCACTATTTTCATATGAACACCAAAAAGAAGTTTAAAAGAAAGAATGGTACTTGAAATAATAGCAAAAAGAGATGAAGGAAATATATCCAACTATAATTCAAATGTATATTATAAGGTTTATAGGTTATATAGAACTTGTCATGTAGAACCTAGGACCCACTAGGTTGTTAAAACTACCCATGAACAAGTTTTCTAACTTCAACTTTCATTCACAATTAAAAAATTATGAGGAATCCGTGTAAACCATAATACGGCTCAAATCAATAATTGCTACTAAAAATTTTTAATCGTTTATGTTTGTCCATGCTAAAAAAAACAATTATATTTGCATCATTCTTGAATAGCAATCTTCGTGGCAAGCATTACTTTCTCCCCATTAAAGCCACAACATCATTGCATAGTCCGCAAACAACAGTCTAAACCCTCTACAAACAAAGCTTAAATTCATTTATAAAATGGATATAATTTATGAAGCAAATCATGATAAAGGCATAAGGTTTGCAAAGATCCAAACAATATTTAACATGTAGTTAAAATAGACAAGACTAATGAGATTCAATGTACATGCTACATACTTGAAGCTAGTTGTGCATTTCCAACATCCCCACGATTATTGTCCTTATATTACATGAACCACGAATAATTTGGCAAAGAACAATTTAATACTTAACCATCTCGGGGTGATGATCTTCAACAAAATCAACTAATAGCAATCTAATCAAGGCTGGCCATAGACAAAATGCCAAGTCCAACTATTGCACCTTATGCTTTGATGAATGTCCTTTGAAGGATTATGTAAAAAATCTATTCCATTTAGGATTTTGTAGTGCTCTGTTGGGCTCATCATCAATGAACAATGTTTGTAATTCTTTTCCATACAACATCCCATGACAAGCAAAATATACTTTTGTTAGATCCTTCAAGCAATATGGAATGTCCATTGTGATTGAACCTAAAGTCTTTGAACATTTCTCAAATATGTACATTGGGCCCCCAATCCTTTGATGTGACCATTAGGAACACGGTGCCCACTTGATACTAAACCACCAAATTTTGTAATTAACATTTTGGAAACTTGCTTGAACATTGACTTAGGAGAATATGAAAAGGAACACAATATACAAAACCATCAAACGACATTCAAGATTAATTAAGTCCTTTGTTTCCTCATTTCCTAGTGGTAGTTATTGATCCCCCACGTTTCATTGTCAAAAATAGGTTTTAAACACAATATTCAAATGTGAACTTCAAGAGTATTAATCCAATGCAACCAACAAAACATTTAATAATACTTACTTTTTTTTCTTTATGCATTTTTACAATATGAACTTGAACAACTATGAGAGCAGTTTTGATATAACATCTTATAAGGTCCATGATGGCCATGAGTAATCCTTCTAATGCTACCAAAAGGATTGTGTTTTACAAAAGTGGAGACACTCATTCCAAAATTATGAAGACACTCCAAGTATGGTAGAACAATAGATACCAAGTAATCATTTGGATCTTTACTACATGTATCAAACATTTTCACAAAAATGACATTAAACGATTCATTAAACATACTTTCATAGGGTGTATCATCTACCAGCAAGGTATTTCCTAGGTGAGTGCTAGGATATTTAGCAAAAAATGCATCAAGGTTTTGTGGAAAACATGCTTTTCAAGCTTTGCTGGCAAGAAATGAATATTTTGTGTGCAGTTTTGCTAATCAAGATCTTGGACAGATCAATTCTAATTTGCGTTTCCTCATATTTTTTCCAAATAAACATTGATGTTGTGGCACTAAACCACATACCATATATACATTTCAAATTGTGCTAAACACCTTTCAAGGAAATCTTTCAATCCAAGCCTTAGACAAATGGTAGGCAGTAGGAATGGAATTCTTCAATGTCTAGTAGGAGGCCTTGAATAAAACTTCATCGCCAACACGACTCCATCTAAGTTGAAAATAATGTGGAGGAGATACTTCGCCTCTCCATGAGGTGATTGAAGCACTATCGGCTCCAACCAACGACCTAACATTGAAAGAATTTCATTCACATTTAAAACACATGAGAATTGAAACACCACATTATCTGTAGGCTCATCCCTTGTGCCAGTCTTTTGAATAGATTCAATTAGGGTGTTTGTAAAAAAAAAAAAGTAACCTACAACAATTGACAAAAGAAAGTATAAGACATTTTTTATAGTGCCAAAGGGATTTTCTTCTACAAACATAGACACATTAAGTCCATAATAATGAAGCAATTCCAAGTACGGGAGAACATTTCCAACTAAATAATTATCAACATTTTTATGCCTAAAGGATTCAACAAACATGAGATTAAATGGAGGATTCATATAGGTTTTGTGAAGAGTTTCATCTAGTAACAATGTGTTTCTTAAGTGAGTATCAAAATACTTCACAAAAAAATCAAAGAGGCTCCTATGGTAGACAACTTTAGCAGGTTGTGATGCATTTAGACGCCCTATGATAGTATATTTAGGGAATGCCAACATATATTTGTTAATCTTACATAACTCACGACTAAAAATTCTTTCTCGTGGAATGGCTATTTTAGTTCCCTCTACAATTGCCCTCAAGTATAATTCTACTTTCCTAGGAAAAGTTGACGACCATAAATATATAATAAATTCTTTAGTGCATCTCCTCAAAAATTCTTTTAAGCCTAATCTCAACAAATTTCACTTATTTAGCACAAGACCACACATTTTTGGTGGAGTAATTGAATAATACTCCTTCCCAACAAGGACACCTTTTAGGTCGAAAACAACATGAAGAAGACTCATCTCACTTGGAGCCTCTTTGTCAAATTGTTGTGATGATTGAGGAATTGTAAAAGGGTTAGAATAACCCCCCTCCACTTCCATCACATCTCCAATTACATCTTCAGTGGCAGTGGCTTTCTTAGCAACATCCTTCATCACATCTCCTTCAATAGGCTTATTGCAAACTTCCATCATCCCACTAATGTCAATAGTTTTAGCAAGTGAGGGAGATGAACTTGAAGATGAAGGTAGAGTTGGAACCAATGTTGGGGTGGGAGATAGTCATGATCCCAAAAATTTTATATTTGGGTTTTTGCAATTACCATTTGGATTGTAATGAAAACCAACATTGTCAAACATTGCTAAATCTTTGGACTATTTAGGGCTATTGGACACATAAGCACTAGGAAGATCCTCATCCCATTCCTCCCCCATGTTCAAAGGCCCTGGATCGGCTTTTAGTGGAAGCTCCACAACATTGCTAATCGTGTTACTTACACATAGAATCCAATTCCATCTACTTATACACATCTCAAACCAACTTACAATGCTTCATACCGGCACACAATAGGATGGAACTACATTTTCACTAACTGTAAATAAGGTCAATATAACACTAGATGTTCCAAGATGTCCTGCCTTCGATGATGGCACCTCCCACTTGCCCTTGAGGAGATAATTTCTAAGACTGAAAAACAAATTGCCTTATATGGTTGGCGCAACAACTCCCTCTACAAAAATAAATCAACATCATCAACCATAGGTAGAAATGAAAATAATTAAAAAAATTAGTGCAAAGACAAGAAAAACATTCACACAAACTACCCAATGCAATAATCACATTTAGAACTCCATAACCAAACTCCTAATCTTACCTCCAAATAATTCAAACCAAAAACAAAACATGATTCCATAATGAACTGAACTACCATCAATAAAAATGAAATTGATTACATCAAATGAGAATTAAGCGGTTGCCTGATGCTAAGACCCATTATTTATGATTGGATGGGAAACAACTGGGTGCCCCCTTCAACTTTAAACCATAATTTCGAATTGGGTGGTTGCTCAATGTTACACGTATTAGACTTCATAGGAAGAATCATGTGGCTACTCAACTCTTGACCTTTGACAAATTAAAAAGGATCACATTAACAAGAACTAGGTAGCTACCCGACTTTTGACCACCATTTCAAATCAAGCGGCCGCCCAATGTTACAACAAATTAACGAGGAGCACATTAGTAAGAACTAGATGGCCGACCAATTCTTGACCACCATTTCGAATTGGGCGACTACTTGATGTTACAATAAATAAACATGATCACATGGGCAAACAACTGGGCATCCGTTCGATTCTCAATCACCAACATGAATTGAGCGGCTACCTAATGTTACCAACCATTATAGAAAGTCTAATGGGCACCCAATTTTCAACAATCCAATTTCAAGAAGCAGGTGCCCGCCCAATACCACTCGTAGAATCATGTTACACAAATTCAACTACTAAAAATCCTAGGATTGCAAGATGATTTCACTTAAAACTAAGATGCAAGGTTAATAAAGAAATTTTATTTCTAGAAACTAATACAATTTTATACATTTTCTAAGAACTATACATTGTTTTCTTGTACAATCTACTTCAATTTTTTAGGGATCGAACTCATCTTCTCAAGGTGAGGTAGTGTGTTTGTTCGTTCACCAATGTTAATGTTCGTTCGTTCATCACCAGTATTCCTATTCAATAGAGTCGCGATGTCTACTCTGTCAATTATCATGACATTTGGGGCTTTTACATCTCCAATGCCTATTCCTTCAGCTTCCATTCCTTCTAGAGAATCAACATCTGGAGGAGGTCTATGTTCCCTCTCCCTCTTTACTCTTTGTTTAGATCGTGCTTTCCCAAGCTTAGAGGATGGAGAACTCGATGCATCACTAGCTCCACTAATCCTTGTCATATGTGAGGATTTTGGGTCACTAGAGGGCGATATATTTTGCAATCTACTCCTTCCGAAGCTAGATTTGGTTTCCTCGATATGATGTGACTTATCCTCTTCCTATTCCTCTTCCTCTTCATCTACTCCCTCTTCTTTGTCATTTGCACCTTAAATCTCATTTTCATCATTAGTAGTATCTAAGCCAACTACGGATGCAACCATTCTCAAGTTGAAAGATGTGACTTCGAGCCCTTTCATGGTCACACCAAATGGATTGTTTTTAAGACCCTTGAGCTCCACTCCTAAAAACAAGAAGTAGTTAATATTCCACAAAGGAATATATAATAGGAAGGCATATATGTATAAAAGAAAAAACAATGGAGAATTGAAAAAAAGACTTATAAATGCAACAAAGTTTAGTTCCCCACCATTATAAACGTTGACAATTGATATGCTTTTGGACACCATCAGGTCAAAATACGCGCCATGCCTTTGGACGAACTTCAACACTATACACCTTGGCCTCTTCCCTATGTTTTGTGACCACATCCTTCAAGGTGTTACATAGGCGCTCACTTCCGAGCACCTTCATTACACCATCAATACCCACCAACCTTGGGAATAGGTGGCCATAGGAAAGCATCAATGTTTCCATCATTGTTGACCATGCAAATGGGAGCTTTTCAATTTCAGGTTCATAATAACCACACTCAAAGATGAATTTTGTTGCAAACCTTGACTTGTGCACATATGCCATCAAATAGCCAAATGATTCCTTGTCACAGACACATGCAATGGTAATTACATTCAGTGAGCTATTCAAGAATGCTCTGAGAAACCCATCCCATTTGTCACTATTCCAAGATGCGAAAGGCTCCATGCCATTTGTCATTGCCACAACTCCAACCACCCCTTTATATTGTTCCGTTTGTAGAAACTTAATGGTGGAGTCAGACACAAGGACCTCCTTCAAGTTAGACATGTTGCCAATTTCCATACATTTGTAGTGATTATTTAAATTGAGGGCCTCCCTTCCAATCAAATTTCTCTTAAAAATCCACTATTTCAAAGTCTCTATGAACATCTTAGGAAGTGGATCCTTTAAAGGGTTCAGCTTCACCTTTTGCACAAAAAATGACTTTGGAAGTTGCCTTTCCATAAGCATGAACATAACATCAATGTAGTCATTTTCCTCTTTCATCTTCAACCACTTTAGTTTTATGTACGTTGGCTTGAAGGATATTGGCTTTGCATAGCCATGATATACCATTATTTCATTTTGAATCACCTTCTTCTATTTCTAGGCATTGCACCACTCAACCATTGTCTTAAGGTGAGGGTTACCCCCCCCCTACAAGGCAATTTCAAAATGTAACCTTCCTTTTGAACAGTTTGTTCCCAAGTTTAATCAATTATGGAACCAAAGCTAACTTTTCGACTCCCTTGGGAGGTTTTAAAGGGAGCTTATCTAGGAGGAATTATTCCTCCCAAAATAGAAGCACTTTACTCCAAAGTTCATACACCTCATTAGACACCATAATGATAGTTATTCCTTTCTTCACCAATTTTACATTGAACATTGTTTCAAAAGAATTTTCCAAATTTTGCGAAAGATATGCAAAACTAAGGTTAAAAGATTATCATAAGGATAGAGCACTATCCCAGGGATGAAATAAGCAGCTGTTTGATTTTCTTTTAAACCCCAATCTTTTTCATCTAGGGATCTAATAAATGTATTCCATTTCCAATACTTTGGAAGGCAGATTCAAAAAACATGTTACAATCAAACAAATGGAGACTTGGGCGATTGCCTAATTTTCCATACACTTCATTCTTGTGAAAATTGTTGTATGGCAATGATAAGAATTGATAGAGGTAATTTGAATCTTTAAAGTCATTTTTTCTATTTGAAGATAGTCTTAGTGTCGATCTTGCCAATTCGATTCAAATCTTTCGAATGTGCACCAAGTTCTCTTGACAAGTTAGCGCAAACCATTGTAGATGCTCTAGATTGTTTAGTGTTGTTGAAAGTTTTTGTACATGTACGTATTTTGTGTGCCAAACGACAACAATTTGGAATTTGGAAATTTTTTCCCATAGTAATGGATTTATGAGATCAAGTCCTAGTGCCATAATTTCTTATTTCAATAGCTAGAAGTGCAAAAATGTTAATGTTTGTTGCAAATCACTTTTTAAAAAGCATGGAACTTTTTTAAAATTAAGGATAATCAACTATAGCATAATCGTCGTGTGTTGGTCGCTAATAATAAAAAACTTGTAGTTAAAAATGTCGCTCCACATCTTTGGCCTGGTTGGAAATTGCTCATTTGGATTTTCCAGATTAGTTATGCATGTTTACATTGGTTGCTTCCATTGCATTCTCCACTAGTTCATAAATTTTGTCTTGATCTCCTCCAAGTGTTTCTTCGATAGTGATTTACATTGTATTCTTGAAGGAGCAATGATAATACATTGTATTCTTTCTACTGGTAGTAGCACTCCTTCAATGACATTAGAACCAAGTAGGAAGTAGTTGTCAAATTAAGCAACAAAGGCCTTGTCCATGGCAATGCATTTTGCCGAATCAAAGGCTTTTGGGGCTTTTGAGCTTCACAATGTTGTTTACTAAGGTCCCATTGCTTTGCTACAAACTTTTCCTTTTTTGCCCTCTTCGGCTTTCTCTCAATGGCCGATCTCTCCACAATGTAGTTGCCATCGACTGTGGTATTACAAATTTTTACTTTCTTGCCTTCAAGCGCAACTAGCTAAGGACCTCGTTGAATGTTGCGCTGATGTTCTCTCCATTGAGTTCACCAATATCTTTCATGTTGAACCTTGTTACCATGTTTTTTGAAAAGTTCATTTCATCACTTAACATTCTTGCATTGCACAAGATTCCTACCATTGGCATTGCACTTATAAACGTTAAACCCATCACACTTACAATGCATGACCTCAAATCACTCTTACTTGCCTAGCAATGTGTGGTGCCAAATAAATAGATCCAAACTCTAAACCTCAAACCCTAAACCCTAAACCTTGCATTTGTAATTGTTAAACTCATCATGCTTATAATGCATGACCTCAAATCACGCTTACTTGCCTAGTAATGCGTGGTGCCAAATAACTAAATCCAAACTCTAAACTTCAAACCTTAAACCCAAAACCCTAAACATTGCACTTGTAATTGTTAAACCCATCACACTTACAATGCATGACCTCAAATCACTCTTGCCTAGTAATGTGTGGTGCCAAATAACTAGTTCCAAACTTTAAACCTTAAACCCTACACCCTAAACATTGCACTTGTAAATGTTAAACCCGTCACGCTTACAATGCATGACATCCAATCATTCTTATTTTCCTATCAATGTGCAATGCAAGATATTAACTACTTCCAAACTATAAACCTTAAAGCTTGTATTTGTAAATGTTAAACCCTTATCACCTAGAATGCATGACTTGGAATCATTCTATCTTGCTTAGCAAGGTGTAGTGCCAAATAATTATGTTGAGATCCTAAACCTTAAACCCTAAGCCTTAATGCATACATGAGTGGCCATTTAATGCAATTTGCGTAATTAACACATGTTAATATGGTGCATATTGTCAAGTTTGTGCAATAATTGTAAAAGAAATAAAATACATCAAATTCAAGATGTTGATAGACAAAATTAATATATTGAAAATTATGTATGTTTCTATAACTTAAAAGTTAGTCAAAATTCAATCCATGCATGACTTTATTTTTCACAATGACGTAGAGGTCCTACTATACATTTTGCAACATGCGAATGTTTTCAAAGTATTAATATGATATTATTCTATGTATTTGAAAATAAAACAGTAGTCTATTGCATGTTATTGAAAGGTGTGTGATTAATATTTTAATTATCCAAAAGTACATGCTACAATTAATTATAGATTGCCCAAATCATTAATATATATAATATTTTGCCAACATATTATTAACATTTTATTGCATATAGTTTGGATTTCTCTGGTCAGCGGACATGATATAGGTATTACATGGAAACCCCACAAGATTCAAATCTTAAGATCTCATTTGAAGTTTCAAAAGTAGAACATCCTTCACCAACAAAGCTTTTCTAGAGGGCATTTGTCCATCATTATTGAGAGAGTGCTTGCTCCACTACCTTACATCGAAGTTCATGGGAGCAAGAGAGAGTGTGATTTGAAAAAACGAGAAAGATGGTAGAATAAGGATTTGTTTGAGAAATTTAACAATGGAACATAGTTTGATACCATTTTTCCAGGTCATTTTTTTGGCGAACACCAAAACTTGGCTGCATTTGTAAATCACATGAAGGTTCTAAAGATGAGGACAAAGTTGGTTTGGGTTGGCATATTAAGGTAACCCTCCTGCACTTTCCATTGTGTGATAATTTCATTCTTGTGTCCATAATGTATAATGAAAGCTTACTAGTTCATATTCAGATATTTGCTTGAAGTAAGTAGAATCGTGTTTTGGATTTTCAACTTCCCCAAAACATTGTTATGCCACATTTGCAATTCAATCCTTGTGCATTGATGAATTTTATAATTGCCTTCATGAATTATATGGAGATGTTGAAGCTTGTGCGGGAATTTTGGCAATCCAAAGGTTGCGTCGAATGATAATTGAGTTAAATTTTGCAAGTCATTACCATTCAATTTGACTTTCACATGTGCAGTTGATTTTTACATAGTTAAAGTTTATGCTTTGAAAACCCTAATAAAAAGGAGCCCAACGTTGCTTTTGAAATAGAAACTTGGGATTTTGACCTCCAAGACTTGAAGTCCTTTTAATTAAGTTAGTTTTCCCAAGATCTGCTTTCAGCCAACTCCTCCTTTTTAGATTTTTACCACTTCATTTCATGTTCTTCCTATTTGCTTATGTTCTTACATTCATTTTCCCCATCTTTAGTGTTTCTCTTTTCTCCTTCATCATGCGGTCTTTTTTTGTTATGATGGTTTGTGCGAAATTCAAAGATTGCAACATCTTTCATCTTGGATTTCAGATTCTCTATAGTCTATCATTGCATTGGGATTTATCCTCCTCTTCTTCCTACTATCTCAATTCTTAGTACTGTGTAAGCCCTAGGCATAAATGTCTCTGCTACTTTCAACACACATCTCTTCCTAATCCCTAACAATTAACAAATTTATAACTGCTTAGAACAAAGTTCTCTTCATCTGTGTTCTGTTCTTTTCTATGTTGTCCTAAGGTTATTTGGCATTAATTCATGGTGTACAAACTTCAATCAAATGAAAACTAATCACTAGATTAGTAGTAAATAATAATCGGATTAAGAATCACTAATTATTCAATTAAGAATAATTAGTTATTAGTGATTAGGAATCACTTATTACTCAATTTGCACTAATTAGTTATGTATTATGAAGAATCGGGCAACCATTTAATAGAGCCAAGGGTCATCAGTGTCGAGAATTGGGTGACAACTTGATTATCTTTAGCTATCCCCAATAATGGGAATTGGGTGGCCGCTCGATTTTTTTCAGTCGTCCAACCCATCAGAATTGGGTGGCTACTTAATTCTTGTAGGGCGTCCATTAATCCTGGAATCGAGTGGCCACACAATTTTCGTAGGGTTTCCATCATTGCTAGAATTGGGTAGATGTTGGATTCTTGTAGGGTGTCCACTAGTTTCAAAATCAAACATTTGGTCAATTTCTACAGGGTGTCCATCAATAATCGAACGATTGCTTGATTTTTGAAAGGATTACTACTAGAATCAAATAACTACATGGTTTTTGCATGGTGTCCACTAGTCCTGGAATTGGGCAATTGCCCAATTTTCGCAAGGCATCCATCGGTCTTGGAATTAAACAGTTGCTAGATTCTCACATGGTGTCCATTAGTCCCTTTTCTAGGAATTGTTTTCCTTTGCTAGGAATTGAAGGTTATTACATTTGGTATAAACGTGGTGGGAGTCAAGTGTAAAAGGATTTGCACCATTGGTTTCCAAAAATGGATTCTAAAGCATTTGTGGTGGGGGATTGTGTTGAACTTTGGCATTTGAGGAGTCAAAATGGGCGAATGTGTGTTGGCTGAGGGAGATGCAAAAATAAAAGACTTGAACTTTATATATGGCAATGCAAGAGTTATGCATTGTGTGGTTGTTGTGATGGACTCCATAATGGAGAAATACCATAAGCAAAAGTTGTTTTTTCCACATCCATCTACAAAAGTCTTGGAAGACTATGTAGGACTAGAATGCTTTTGGCCATTTACAAATGTATCGCAAAGTTCAACACTTGCATCTACATCAAAGGCTTCAGGTATTCATGTTGATTCACCATTAGTGAGGTTGAATCAAGGAAGTGGGCAATCAAGTCATGGAGAAACAAAATATGATGCCACACATGATGACAACACATGTTTTACTATTCTATCAATCAGAAGAAAATTTTGGCATGGGAAAGACTGCCAACTTGTGGATGACGCCGGGGTTGTGATTGCTGAAGGATGAATCAATGCATGTGACCCTAGGGAGGCTATTTTGGATGAAGATCTAGGTGAGACTAATGTTGGAATGACAATTTTGAGATATCCATGCAACATAGCAGAAGTTATGTCAATATGGAGGTGGCTTTTGTCACAAGTGTGAAGAAAAAAAAAATTGCTTTCTAAAAAGAAAACGGAAGGATTTGGATGCTCGAAGATTTGTGTCAAAGAGTGAGAAACTTTTAAATGATGAGTCAATACGTAGCGTGAGCGTGAAGGTTTGTTGTCATTTGAATTATTGTGAATACTTCCCATGTGAAAAGACATCCATCATTCAAGAGGAGTTTTGGAATCGGTCGTTTGAAGAGAAAATAGCCATTAATTTGGATGTTCCAAGAAGGTTGCATGAAAAACTTGGAATGAAAAAGTAGAAGTTTATTACTATATAGGAGGCTAAGATTTTTGAGGTAGCTTAGTATATGATTGTCGGCATCTCGTGGTCCACGTATTTAGGCCATAAAAAAGATAGCAAGCAAGGGACAAGGCAATGGCTGCATAGAAACTCAAGAATGAAAAAGCAAAGGTCAACAACTAGCTAGGCAAAAAACAATGTTTAAATGCTATTGACCAATGGTTTTGACATAATGTCGCATCAAATGAAAGGCATTGGTAACAATTAGCAATACGTCCAACTTCTAATTCTTGACTCATGGAATAGTATCCATGAACAAAATAATGAAGTATGGAATTGGCTTCATTTGTATTGTATCACCTTTGTGGCCCTAATTTCTTTGTTAAGTAACTTTTCAAACCTTGATAATTGTTATGAAAAGCAGTGTTGGAACCCATATTTTGTCGTCGTTCAATTTTTTGGCTTTATTCTTGTGGCCATCCATGTTTTAGACTGCCTAGTTGGGCAAAAAAACCCTCCACCAAGAATGGCAAGACTACCCACTTCTTTAATTGCCTTGAAAATTCAGGTGATTGTTTGATTATTCATGGGTTGCCCGTGTTAGGAATCAAGCAGCCACATGATTCTTCATGGGTCACCCCTATTGGTAATTAGGTGGTCGCCTGATTCTTTTTGTTGTTGCTTAAGGAGGCCCTTCTCTGAAAATCCACTAGTATTTTTTATTTTAAAATACTCAAATGTTGTATTGTGTTCTGCAAATTAACAAGGAGTTAAACATTGTTGAGATCTCTCAAATTGCCATGAGCTAGTTAAGAAAAAAACATCATCTCAATGTGGATGTGTGAAAAAGAGGTTTCAGATTTGCCAAGTGCACAATGTGTGAGTCTTTGAAAGATCGCATATCAAAAGTTGGGAAAAACAGTGTTAGTGGGATGGAAGCTCAAATGAAGCTAAAAAAACATAATAAAGATTAAGAATATTATAGAGCCATGTACAAAAGTTGGAGAACAAAATCCGTTTGGTCAAAGGAGGAGTTTTTGTGTGTCATTCATGGTAAAATGGATCGTTCCAAAACTGCAGTCCCAAGGCTTGAAGTGAAAAAAAGATGATTGGAGGGTTAGGTCAATTGTTAGTTATGCTCACAGGAATGATAACTCATGGGCATGGTGATGAAGCCTACATTCAATACTGAAACGAATTGTGGCCCAATGATCCAAATTTCACCATCGGTTCACTATTACGCCTTTTAAGAACCTTGTAGAAGGAGCTGGTTCATGATTCTAGGCAATTGTTTGAAGAGGAGTTTCAAAATGAGTTCTTTTCATTCCTAATGCGAGGGAAGTCTTGATGCGTGCAAGTATTAAAGGCCCCAAAAAAATTTGTTGCTGCTAAATCCTTACCATGAAAAATTGTTGTTTCAAACAGACAATTGCGTGAAAGACAACAAGAATAAATATTTGTGGGAGTTTTTGTCATTGTTAACTGTAAGGGATGTTTTCGAGGAGGTACAATTGGGTTTCCTTGTTTTGGGGCACACACACAAGGACATTGATGGGTGTTTTGGCTACCTTTCAAAGAAGTTAAGAGAGTAATCCAACTATTGCTTGGTAGATTTGATGAAAGCATTCATGGTTTTTTAGGAACGACCTTTCATTTTGTAATTGATTCAAGAAATTCCTAATTTCAAAACTTGGGTGCAAGGGTATTTGAAGGATGGTATAGAAGTATTGGTAGGACATATGGATATGCATTTTTTTTGTTGATTCTTTTAGATGGCCTGTGATGCAATATAAGGTGTCGCTAAATGATAAGATGTGAAATATGAAGGAAGGCCTTGCCATTTGACTATGGAAGTCCGATGATGAAGGTCACCCAAAGCTACTAAATGGAGTTCCGAAGCTTGTTCTGTTTTGTCCAATTTGGGGTAATGACATTATGAAAGCAATGGAGAAGCAAATTTTCAATATTGCTAGAATTTCCAATTATTTAGAATTTTGGAATTTGAACATGCCGAGAGATCCAAAATATATTGATTTAATGAAACCATATGTTGAATACTGAGAGGGTATTTTAGAGATGTTGGCAAACCCTTTTCTCCACAACAAAGTTTAATGTTGTTGGAAGGCTTTTGGCCAACCAACAATTGGAAGGTGAATCATTCACAATTTGTAGAACCAAGCTCACATGTCCCTATGGACAAGGAAGACACAATATTATAGTATTTATGTGGCCCGAAAAACATGAAACCAACATTGAAGACGACACCTTACACTCCATTTAGAGATTTACACAATGGAGATATCATCCTCGCATGCCCATTGGACCTTGAGGTTTACCCAGTATGGTTGGGTTGAATGAATAGTGATGTTGTGAAAGATGAGGGCAACGAACATTACAAAGTGGTGCATGTGCAATGGTGGATGTCGTTGAAGAAAGGAGTAGTGAACGATGTTGGGTTGTATCGTGCCTATTGGCGAGGAAAGTGGAAATGTAATTTAAGTGACCCAATGTAATGGTTGGACATTGATTCAATTGCATTTTCGTTTCCCTTAAGGAAAAATATAACCATGAATCAATTACAATTAGTGAAGTGCATGTTAACTAGGCTAGAGCAAACATTGAAGACATTAATGCATTGAACCATAAATAGCAAGAAAGACAAGTTTGATTGTTTATGTCTAATGATTATTTAATTCACATGAATGTTTAGACTATGATTTAAATTGTGATTTGCCAAATAATTGTTAAATTGTTTGTTTTGATTGTTAGGTTTGATGTTGAGAGATAATATGTGAACAAATTTATCATTAACAATGTAGCTAAATCTTATGATTGAATTTGGTTGAAATTGAAATATTTAATATCTAGTGGCCACCCAATAGTACAAAATATTTATGATATGCTTGCCCATAGCATAAATATTTTGTGTTGTATCTTTGGTCTTCTAAATGACCAATTCTAAAAATTGTTTTCAAATTCAAAGATGACATCCACATTTTAACATATGGTGGCCACCTGATACTAAATATTTCCATGTTAGATGCTTCCCCACAACATAAGCATACAACTTTGCCACAAGAAGCTTCGTTTGTTTTAATTTTTTTTTTTAAATGTTCAATAATTATGCGTGACTTTGATAGTAAGGGATGATTGGCAAACCTTTTCCATTAAGCCTATTTCTCTAACATTATACCCGTTCATAAGAAGTTCCCACAATGCCTATGTAGGCAAAGCCAATAAATTGTGTTAGTCTTAATTATAATGTTGTACTTTGTACTTTGATTAAAATTAAATAATTATAGTGAATGGATGGGTTCTCATTTCCATTTTCTTTTACATAGGGTCAAATTCTTCATATCATAAATATTTTGCTATTTTTTAGCTTGTGGTGGCCATCTAAAATTACAACATTGATTTTGGTGATAAAATTATATTTACTACCCCACTATCTTTTTAAATTGGAACTTGAATAGTTTGAAATTTGACTTGTGCACATTTCAAATTATATGTAGACTTAAACCATTAACATGGTCATTAGGTAAGAAATCTCTATCAATTGGAATATATTAGCTAACATTTTTTATTTGAATTTGTTCTCTTTGAATAAATGTGTGAGATTCTTGTAAAATCTAGTGGCCAATAGGTACTAATTACTTCACTTTTATTGTTCTTTTTCATTTAAAGGATTGCAAAAATGATGAAATTTGATTAATCATCTAAAAATTTACAAATATGTAATAACTATTTTTAGCACTTGGTCAGTCCAAAAAGATGAATTTAGTCCAACATTAATATTTAAGTCCATAAATAATTAAATAATATTTCTGATAAAATTTTAAAATATAATCCAAAAAATGATTTTAATTTAGGTGTAAATTCAACCTAATCAAAGGGTCCATTATTTACTAGTCAAATAGTTAGTCAAAATGATAGAATCCAAATCAAGTACTCAATCATGTCAAAAAGTCTAAATCAATTTGTCCAAATTGACAAGGTGGACTTTTTGATACTTGTAATTTTAGGTTTTTTATACTAAAAAACCCTAGAAATAAAGCCATGAATTGTAGTAGTGCAATTATGTGTCTAGATGACATCTAGGATTCCATTTGTTTTTTTTTAGCCCTTTTTAGTAAAGGCAAGCTATTGCATGAGCTAAAGCTTTAAGTTGGAACTTGGGATGGTAAAATGTTTTTTCCCCTATATACAAGTAAAACCCAAGAATTTAACCACAAAATGAATGTTGTATGAGTAAACCTAGAAGTAAACACGGGGATGAATGTAACCATTCATCCTCATTATGGATGAATGATTTTTTCATTCATCTAATGCATGGATGACAAAAATTACATTTACATGTTTTTAATAAATAGAATTTCCATCATAATCACGGATGAATGTTTTATTTCATCATTAAATTTTTATGGATAAACTAACCCAGTGTTGTTAACAACAATGGGTTATATTCCTCTTTCTTCTAAAGGTGCCACAACTTTTTTCAAACTTATTTATAAATGTTGTTAGCAACAATGGGGGTTTTTATTTTCCATTCTTCATCGAAATTGTCATGACTTTCTTCAAATTTAACCAACTGACAACAATGGGTTTTGAATGTTTTAAATATCTTTAAACTACATAATGTCATTGGTGATAATGGGTTTTTGAAATAAACAAAAATTCAGTTTTAAGCACCTTAATTAATTTTTTAAAAACAACCTACTATCATAAATTACTATGGGTTTTTTTTAATAATTATTTATTTTCAAAGCACCTCAATTTTCCATGAAATAAATACATAATGTTGTTGACAACAATTGGGTTGGGGGGGGGGGGGGTGACACTCATTCCATGACAATATTTCTTGAATTGCTTAACATTGTTCATGAAAATGAATTTTTAAACAAAATTTAAAAAATTATTTTGGTCCCATCATCATATTTTCTCCTACTATCACAATTTCATTATCCCTCATTATTAACTGACATTCAAGTTTGAGATATTAATACTTAAACAAAAAATGATAAATAATTTTGAATTTATTTATCTCCCAATCATGGATGAATTTTATCCAACGGTTTATTTATTTAATCCAAATCATAAATGAAATTCATCCATGAAAAATGAAATTCATCAATATGAAATTGTCCATATGTGGACATATTCATCCATGTAGGTGGATTAAAATCACATGAAGCTTTAAGTTCCAAGTTCAAGCTCCAAGTTTAGGCTTTACGTTCATGCACAAACCATCCTCCTTTTTAGTACTATTTTGTACATGGTATATATTAATGTTGGGTGAGGTATATTAATGGAACCTTGATATATATATTGATATTAGTTTTTGTATCAAATAATTGACTTGCCTATTAGGACTTGAAGCAATAAGGAAATAATTTAGATCAAGAGAGGAGCCACCACCTCCTTTTATATTGGATCTATTACAATAATGAAGGTTGTGCATCAAGATGGCAAAAATTAATGGGTTTCCCCAAAAAATTAATTTGCTCAAGTTATGAGTCTTACAATTTTGTGGGTTCATAACACCCACATACAAATTCCAATTGAAGAATTTTGAATGGATTTTTTTTGAAATAGTCCTTGAAAAGACCTTTCCAATGACATAACACAAGTTCATTTCGAAGGTCAATTGCCCTTGTTTCTTAGGTTTTAGTGGTTGGGAGTCAAGTAGTCAATTTGATTCCCCACCTTTTTTTTGGCCACAACTTTAGTTCAAAATTCCAAATGGAGAAATAGAAATTGCATTTCATATATATTTTAAAAACATTTTCCAATGGTATATTTAGGGCCCAATTTGGATCAAATTTATTACCTACACTTTTGTTTCAAAAAATTGTACAAAACTTCAACTCCCAAAATGAAAAAACCACTTGGAAATGTTGGGAGTCACTTTCCCACACTTATGAAAATGTGTTTGAATCTTGAAACATCTTTTAAACATGCTCCTTCTCTTTTGTTTTACCCTTGGACACAAGCCCAGGTTAAGGTCATGACAAGAATGAAATCTATAATTTTCTCATTGAAAAATATTTTAGATACTATTTATTTAAAATATTTATCTAAATGAACTTTAATTAATATACATTAATTAATATTTATCTAAGTGAACTTTCATTAATATACATTAGTTATGTACTTGGTGTGTGATTTCATTGTCTTATTGCATTTGAATGTTTTATGTTATTAAAAATATTTATGTGAAAAAGTTTTATATTGATGATGTTTTTGGTTTTATATATGATTATATTATGTTTGACACGATTGTATTACACCTCAAACAAGTGAAAATCGTATGATCTACCCAAATGTAGGACATAACATTATATTCCATTAAAATAATTAAAAATCATCTTAAAATGTTATTGAAAATTGTTTGAATATGGTGGCCAATAGGTGGCTCTATTCCCACTCACCAAGTTGAATTAAGTGTGAAATTAACATTTTAATCCATGTTCAATTAAATGCATGTTATGTCATGAAATCAACTTCGATGTTTGAACAATTGAGTTAAACATTATTGAGATTTAAAATTTTAATTCACTTAAATATATATTTTTTCCTACTTGATGAAGAAGTAATGGGAGATGTGGGAAAACAAAATGAAATCCTTATTCAAGAAATCAAAACTAATTCATGAGCTTCAATAAAATATAGTTGAGATTTCAATACATGAAAAGATGACCACAACAAGTACAAGAATAATTGAGATAGATACATGCACAATAAGTGGAGATGGAAGGAATACATGCTAACCAAAAAAAAGGTGTTGATTGACATATTACAATGATGTAGCCAATTTTGTTGCACTAACATGTGTCATGAAAAAACTAGGAAATTTTGATTGTGTTATATTGTCACTTGATAAATAATGGGAGATTGTGATGCAAGAAAAATGAAAATTTCTAGTGAAGAATAATACAAAAAAGTTAATGGATTTTCTTACAAAAATAAAATAAAATTGCAAGTGCATTTTCAAATATGAAAATAAAGTGAAATGGAATTGGCAAGGATAATACAAGGTTACTAGAAATACAAATCTCTTTTAGACAAAAATAAGTGGATTATGGGGAGACTTTGCAGATAGACTATGCCAAAGATGGTCCTTGATGACAACAACATTCTTTACAACAACAATTTATAAAATTGGGCTAATACAACTTGATGTCATTAAAAGTGCTTTCTTACATGGAGAACTTCATGAGGAAATTTCTATGGAACAAGCACAAAGGTTCTTCATTTATGGCAAAGAAACAAAATTTTGCAAGGTCCTCAAAAGCTTGTATGGTCTAAATTAGCAAGCCTTGAGATCATGAATGCAAATTTTATAGTTCCTTACCAAGTATGAACTTGTACCAATAACAACATAACCTTGTGAATATGTAAGTATCACAGAAGATTGACTATTTAAACCATGTGTTTTGGTGATAGTCTATGGAAAACAAGAAATTTAAAACTAATTATATACGTACATCTATGGTGAACCTATTGCTTGGTTGTTTAGTATTAATAAGATTGTACCCTAGGATCTAAAAAGAAGTTGAATATATTGTTGTTGCAAGCCTCATTTTGAAGGACAAAATGTTGCTATGAAGACTCCACAATGTGACTATGTGGCATGCTAGTTTTAGATGGCTCATATTTTATTGCATAGCAACAATCATTCAACAATTGTTTTGGTGCAAATTTAAAATTGTCATCAGCAAATCAAACATATTGAGGTACAATATTGTATGACAAAGAGCTTTTTTTTTAATGCAAGGAGACCCGTTGGAATGCATTGAATAATAAGTATGTGATGGATATCCTTACCAAGAGTTTAAGAATGGAAAAGTCTAATTGCTTGAGAAGGATGCTATTAGTTGTTTTATTGAGTCTCTCAAGTAGTGGGAGAAAGTACAGATGGCATGAAAGTTCAATGAAATTATAGCCTAGAAAATTAAAGTGTTGGATGTAATTTTGGAATATCTAATCTTGATATGGTAAATAAAGTGTTTACTTAACATGTGAATTATCAATATCTGAATAACTCAGCCTATGGCTTTAAGGCTTGTGCCACATTATTAGTAGTGGCACAATTAGGGGATTTTTTTTCAATTTTGTGACGTAGCCAAAATAATGATCAACTTTAAGAAGATTTAGCTAGATTTAGCAATAAGAAAATATGAAAATAAAAAATCTAGCATCCTTTATATTTTTTGCTACATGTTATAACTTAGGATAGAATTTAACGATTAAAAAAATAATTGAGATCATTGAATTATCCAAGCAAAACCACCTTTCAATCCACCAACATGCATCTTTTGTCCTCTCTTCAAATTTGCCCCGGACCTTCTACTTTCCAGAAACTTTCCCTATGAAGTTGGATTCACACCAAGGGTGAGTAGGGATATTTTCATTCCATTTAACCCTCTCTTAAATTGGGGGTTAAAATGATAAAAATGTAAGGAATAAATTAACCCCTGTGTTGTTCACACAGAAGAGATAGATAAAATAGTGTGACGGTGTTAATTTAACCCTATGTTGAACCATTCACATTGAGGGGTTTTCCAAACTGTGCAAAAAGTTTGAGCAGCTTGAGGTAACTTAGGATTTGTTTTTCCATGATGCCCAAAAAACTTGACCACTTTGGAGAATTCCTGATAAATTTTCTCCTGGATGTTTGAAATGTTGTCAGCAGTTTGGGAATTTTTATGCTGCCTGATGGTTTCAGGCAGACTCCATAGGTTGGAAAACTTTCCTTTACGGTAATAGAAATTGGGAACTTAAAAAATCCTGATGCTTGAAAAAATTTGGGCAGTGTTGCATTTTAAAGGCTGCCCAGAAAGATTATTAAGGTTTTAAAATTTCATTGCTGCCCCCAAAATTTGGTCACTCTGGAAAAATCTCAATGCTGAAATTTGGGAATTTTTATGTTGCACAGTAAGTTCAAGCACCTTATAAAGGTTGAAATTTTTTCCCACTTATGTCCAAACATTTTTGGGCACTCTGGAAAATGCCAACACTCAGAAAATTTCAGGCACTTGGGAATTTTTATGGTGCTCCATAATTTTGGACTTATAATAAAAGTTGAATTTTTTTGTTGCTGCCGACCATTTTGGGTGCTCTCTCACATGAAAGAGAATATGTTGGCCAGAACAACACTAGAAGTTCTTGCAAACATGACTGGGTATTTTAACCCTTTGAAGTCAAGGGGTCAAACTATTGCACCCTAGCTGGATCCCAAATCTAGAAAAAATGAAGACATTTAGTCCCAGGGTTAAGATACCGCAACACATTTATCCCCCTCTTATCCCCAATGAAATGTCATTGCCAAGTCAGTTTTTACCACTTTTGTGTGAATGGGATAGGAACAAGGAAGTAAAAGTGTGAGGCATTGATAGGTGCATAGTGTGGTGTGGGTAATAGGTATATATCTTTTACCTAGATATACACACCAAGCACAATATTTTCACATAGAAACTCCTATTTTGGAATATTTATCTTAACTTATTTTCCTAAAACCAATATATCCTTAATGAAGCACATAGCCAAATGTATGTAAATTTGAATTTCAATATCCAATTCATAACCTTGCATATATGTAATAATTACCTGTACCCAAAATTCAATGTGTTTAGGCATTCAAAGTAGGGGAAAAATATAATTAAGTATGAACTGAATTAGTTTTCTTAATTGGATGGGGGTGCCTCCCAAGTTCCTTTTGGGGGCGGGTTTGCTTTTGTTTTTGTTTTTGCAACAAGCCAATTTGATTCGCACATGGTTCAGAAGCAAAATAAAAACTTTGAATGCTCCCCAAAATAGGAGTTTCTCTGTGAAATTATTGGGCCCCCCTTTTGCCCCACCTGTACAGGTGAGAAGGGGGAACTTTGGGCAAACCATATGGGACAAAATTGAGGACTCCTAACATGTGGTTAAAGTGCACATGTTAGGGGCGATAGGTATGTGAGAAGGATATATTTCAAATGTAAACCCCTTTGGGGCGGGTGGGCGCATGCATAAATCAAGGATGAATCAAACATTTCAATTCTTACAATTTGATATTGGATTTGACCTCTGAAAATCGTCTGAATTTTTTCAAAATGTGCACCTTTTTCATTTTTTAAAAAATAAATGCATACCTACTGTTTTACCCCAAAAAAGATATATGATAAAGGGGTGTTTACACCTACCCATCTACCAGAAAACTTAATTTTTGCACACCTATATTGTAGCTTGATGGAAAATTTTGTGTGCTAAAATGGCTTTACTTGATGGGTAAATAAATTGGAAAAAAAATAAAAAATCCTTACCCAAGGATAATAAAAAAAAACGTTCTTGCACAACACTGGTAGCCACCCCATGGCACCCAGAAGATAGGAAAACAACTATGGAATTTTACAATTTCACATCAAAAACCCAACAATGGTAATGAAAAATAAATTCAACATGCTATGTTTTAAAAGTAACTTGAAAACTAATCAACACTAAACAAATAGGACTCAAGGTTTTGTGGTTTTAAATTGTAAACCCACATACCAATTATCCAATTTGGCTTAACCCCTAAAAGACCCCACACCACCAAAAACAGCATTCAACAACATGAAAGTTAATGGTCATACCTTAATACCATAGTTCATGCAAATGCCATTTTAAGATTCCTTTTGAGGGTCTAGTAATAATCCCAATTTATAGCTTATTGTTATTGGGATTGGAAGCTAAGAAAAAATGCCACTAGAGGGGAAGCATGCAAAATAGTAAATTGAAAGTCTACTTCTCAAATTCAATTCTTGAAAGGCAAGATGATTTGTTCTAAATTTTGACATTATCTTTATTTGAAAATTAGCTCCTTGTTTGCAAAGGTCTAGCATTTTAGACTTGGAAGAGCTTCCATTTATTTATGAGATTAAAGTATCTCCACACATTAAATTTCAAGTCCCAAAAACTTTCACGCCTTTCAAGTGTCTAGATGACATTGACACATGCTTCTGTGCACCATTGAGCCAGCCAACTTCAAAGATCACATTCCTGAAATGTCATCTTGAAGTTGATGAAACCCTGGCAATCATAAATGAACCAAAGCGCCCAAAAAAGGGGGATTACAAGGAACAAAATGGGAGTACCCACGTCTTGAGGGTTGTAAGGTTTAAGTTCCAACCATTTGCAACAGATTGATTTAGGTTTGCTTTAGCCACCTATTGCTACTTATCCTGGCACAACAGGTTGCATAGATTGTTTACTTTTATGTTATGTTAGAATGGTCGATGAGCGAACACTTAAGTGCTCGGGGCAGGCCGGATCCAAGGGGAGGGCTCTGTTGTTTTTGTTGTCCAAACAAAATTTGAACTTCTCTTATTGGCACATCTGACGCACTAAAAATTGTTAAAAACTGATTAAAATTTAGAAAGTTACTGCCCCCCAAAGTAGGAGGGTCAAGAACTAAAAAAACAAACCATTGAACATTACAAAGTCAATTTTCAAACATCCAAAAAATTTCTTATATGTTGCTCTCTTCTTATTAGAGTTCAAAAATGATTTGTAAAACTGAGGGTGCCACTCCTATAGTACTTTAAATCGTTTAAAATGAACAAAAAATGAGAAAGAAACTTTGAAAGTAGGAGGGGTCCAAAGAGAAGAAAAAAAAAGTTAAAAAATGCTTTTTGCAAGTTGGAAAACTTATTTTTCTTTTTGTTATTTTTTCATTACTCCTTTTCCTTTGCATTTCAAAGAGGATTTCTAGACCTTGAGGTAACCATAACATTTTATATCACTCAAAATGAAGCATGGATGATGAAGATCTAAAGAAATGTTCCGTGATATAGAACTGACTGGTGATAGGCAGTTTTACCCTGTGCCAAGTAACTGGGTTGCAATTGCAAGTCCTTCTTAATATCAAGATAGACCTAGCTATTAGAGTTATCGGTACAGTCTTGTGATTAGGGCGTGAGATTGGTCAGTTTCAGCATAATCAGCCATCAAACTTGTAAGTGGGAATGAAAATTTTACGAAGTGAGATAACTGGGACCTAAACTAGTTTTCCCACCAATTTTGGTAGTAAACTGAGTTTCATCCTATCTTTTCTCTTTCTTGAGCGCCTCCACCGCTGTTACGTATATTTTCACTGCTCCTACCTGTACAATTACTATAATTACTTTCGAACCTTGTACATTAAATTCTTAGTTTCAGCATTCCAAACTGAGATTTAATAAAATTTCTTTACTTTACAGATACCACTGAAAGATTAGATAGGGGGTGAAATCAGGCCCAAAGACTTTATGGATAACTCTATTGATCAAGCCATATTCCATTTTTCAAAATTTTGAACTTGAATGCAAGCACATTTCTTCCATTGAGTTAGGGATTTAGATGAAGTTTCTGAAAGTAAATATGAATATGTTTGACCAGATCTTTTTTTAAAGTGTACCTGGAGAGCTCCTTACCTGGTGTAAAAACCTGGTGTGAATTAGCACAACTCATGGTGCCTTATTATTGTAAGGCCCACCCCCCTCAGTCTTTACCCTACATAAGTATAGTATAACATCATGGTTCTGATCATATCAACATTGGGCCTTGATATGACATCCCAAAATGAAATACAACCATCAAAACATACCATAAAATTTATCCAATGGAACTCTTAGTTTTAGGATTTACTGAATGGCTATCCCAGTCTATACATGAAACCCATAAGGCTATGGCAGTGTTGCAGAGGTTGCCACTTTCCAAACATGGTAAAGGGTACAATGCAATTTCTTAACCCTCCTCCGAGGCTTGATCCCAAGGTACACATATGGTTTTCTAAATGAGGGGTTGAAACATGAAACACTGACCTTTACAATGGTTGGTTAGGTTAAAAGTAAGCAAATATATTGTTGGGTACATAATACATACTATGTACATGACCATTCATGGCATGGAGAGTTTGAACGACCTATTGCCCAAGATAATTCTCTTGAAATAAGCCATATAAATTACCTAGTACATCTTGATGTGAAATGTCTACAATATGATTGCAAAAGAACTTTTAGCAATGGATTTGAAATTTGCCTTTTTTAGTTAAAAACTTTTTGTTAGTAAAGTTGTGGGATTGCCATCATGGACAAAATGATTTGTTGATGGATTGTTAATATGGAGGGTGGAAAGTTCATGTTCATTGATATGGGAATAATGGTAGGTGATTGATTTCTATAAGTCCAGCAATTGGGTTGCATGTCATCATCATAGTGTTGCATTTGAACTTCCAGTTTCACTGACAACCTAAAGTCAGATGAGACTCTCTTGCAAGGTGAATCCTCCACACTAACAAGTTGCTTGTGATGTGAGGACAAGGATGGGACATCTCACTACTAGCCGTAGGACAATCCATCACATGTTTTGACTTTTTGGTACAAGAATTATTACCTACTCTCTTAAAAAATCAATTAAAATGCATAAATATAACCATGATGTAGAAGATCTCTTGGGAAAGTCCCAATTGCAAGCATAGCCCCAACAACCAATTTGATCTCACAACCGTGAGCCCATATGAACATCACATGTATCCCAACAGATCCAACCATAGAATTATGATGTATGCTCATGACATATTCCATGAATGTCAATGTCTTGGTGACTGAAGAAAACTGTGGCCCTTGTAAACATCATCACCTTTATCGAACCAAATCCAACCATGGGATACCATTCAAGAATCTTTTGGCAGTTTGAGTATTCTTGCTGTAGAACCCAGGGTTTACGGTTTACATCATTGAAGAATAAAGTTCTTTTTTGGTGAATTTCTATGTTACAGTTTCATGCCCCTTGCCTGGATTCACACCAAGGTTTAGTAGGGATACTTTTATTTGATTTAACCCCCTCTTGATTTGGGGGTTTAAATGTCTAAAGTGTAAGGAGTAAACTAGCCCCCATACAGGGAATAGATAAAATAGTATGATGGGGTTCATTTAACCCTAAGTTGAACCTTTTACATTGAAGGTTTCCAAACTACAGTGTCAGGAAACTTTATTTTTTTTAATGCTGCCCAAAAAATTGGGTGTTCTGGAGAATTCCTGGGGAATGTTTTGCAGGATGCTCAAAATAAATTCAGCAGTTTAAGAAAATTTATGCTGCAAAAGAAGATTATATAGGTTGATTTTTTTTTCATTTGTACTCAAAATTTTGAGAACTTGAAAAATCCTGATGCTCAAAAATATTCCAGAGAAATTGTATATATATCACCTAGAATGAACTAAGGATCTTGTGGCCATCTAGTGAACTAGCACCCACCACTCAATTGTGCATGTCACATTGGATGTGACCAGAAAGAAAAACCCTGTAAAAAAAAATCAAGGATGGGATCCCATCAATCAAAAGTGCAAGGCAAATGAGAACACAAGTAGACGCAACCCAAAGAAAAACACAAAAGCAAATAATCAACAAAACCCAGGTAAAGACCCTATGCAAAGAGGATTCATGGTTACAAAATGACGATCAACAATAACAAAGAAGACCTAAGACAAAAGTGTTGTCATTTTTCACAAATTGGTTAATAATGCAAGCGCATTAGCTATGATGTGTAAAAGAGATGAGGAACCTCAATCAAGCACATTGAAAAATCACTATGGCTTGTGCATTTTGTAGGGTTATGGACATGCATTGTTGATAATAAGAAACAAGCATCAAAGGGACTAAAGAAGACCGTTGATGACATGCAATAGTGATATGTGCACAAGTAATAAAAAATAAATCAAAACAAAAATGAAAACATCCAAAAATTTCAATAGCAAGGGGAATGAAGTTATCGCATGAGGTTCGCTTAACATATAATCGTGTGTTTTCTTCAACAAGCATCATCATTGCATGTGTTGTCATCAATGTTTGCTACACCATATATGTGTGAGTTGGGTCAACAATGATGATGTCCATAGAGGCTTAAAAGTTGTCTTTGGTGATAAAAATATTCATTCATCATCGGGTGTGATGAAGGAAAAGATGGGAGACCTCTCTCGCAACTTGTGCTTCACTTTCCAAAACAATAATTGTGATGGTATTTCAAAGTGTATCGTAAATTATTATACGCTCACTCCTACAATGGCATTGAAGCAAATGGGTGCTTAAATCATCAATGGCATGATCACACTAACACCATGAAAGATGGATATTTATAGGATGTGACAAACCAACACGGATACATAGTGTTGTAAGGAAGTGGGCTAAGCATAAATGAACAATTTTAACTTTTTAGATATAATCTTATTTCACATTTAATTATAGTGGTTAACTATGTACCGACCATCCACAGGCATTCTCCTTACCCTATTGCCACCAAGTGGCTCATATCCTAACTACCTAGTTAGGGCCAATGAACCAGCACCCACCAGCTCACCATCCACTGGATGCCCTTTACATGACACAGCTGTGGATGAACCTCAATATCTGATTTCACCTTGGTAACCCATGCTAGGTCCCATATATAGGAAGGTAGGTGGGAAAATAGGTGATTGCCAGGGAGGTAAGTAGATGGTCTTTATTGAGGTAACCACTGTTTTTACTTCCTACCTATCAACAACTTGCTTATAGATTGTTAGTAGACAGGTAGTCAAAAAAGCATCTGAGCTAACTACCATGGTTGGCTAGGGAACTAGAACCCAACAGAAAACTGTTTCCTGACTACTGACCATCCATCCTTGATGATGTGTGGTGGGTGCTCATTCACTTGGGCCCCTACTTATTAACCACTTATGTCTCCTACCGACTTGATTATAATAATTGTCCACTTACATACCTAGTTACCTAGGTAATGTCAAGAGGAAGTAGGAGGGTTTAAAAGATATATTACCAAGAAATGTTGTTTAAGCTACAATCAAACCAGCAATGTCACATAATACAAAATTGTATGTGTAATCCTATGTGGGGTTTAGTGTTAGTGTGATGGTAATGAAGTGATAGGCAAATATGTAGATTTGGGTATTACATTGAAATGTTAGCTAAGACCACAGAAAGGGTCCTTCAAGTCCATGTTAAGGTAGCTCTACCATATCTTTAGGTTCCCCCATTTGTTCCCCATAGTTCCCACCATCTGTTTCCTAAAATAATTTCCCTCCCCTCCCTTCATCTTTTCCATCTTCTGCTCTCTTCTTTTCTCTGCTCTGTGTTGCATCCTCTCCCCCTCCTTTCTTCTCTATTATATTCATTGTGACTTTTGCAAAAAAAATTATAAGGAAAAAACAGTGCAAACAAAAAAAACAAAAGATATGAAATGCATATATTTGCAACAGTGTAAAATGCAAATGAGAAGCAAGACACCAAATGTGCTGAAGTGTAACTGAAGAACAAATTGTCAAAATGTAGAGTGTAGATGAAAAGTTGAGAAGGTTGCAAAGACTTTGTAATTGGCAAAGTGCAATGTGAAGCTGAGAAACAGTAGCAACAACAAGCTTGAAAGAAGAATTGGCACTAAATAACAATGTGCAAATAGTTGAATTTGGTGCCAATATTGACAATCACAAGAGAGAAATGAACAATGCAAAGAAAAATGAACACAATGTGAGAATCATGAAAGAGAAATGAGCATTTGAGTGAGACAAAAAATGGCATTGAAAGAAAGATGAAAGTGATGAGAGACTTGTGCACACAATTATGGAGCAACCTTTTTTTATTGGTGAATTTTGCTAAAAAAAGAAATCAAATATCAAAAATTCAAAAATAAAGTTCTTTTGGAGGTTTTTGGTCGCCACAAGTTAAAAATTAAAAATAAAAATCATCAAATTTCTATATTTGATTTGCAATGTGCAAGAAAAAATATAAAAAGTTGTTTGATGATTTGTATGACATATTTGATTAATAGCCAAATTTGGCTATCAATTCTACAATGATAGTCAGTTTGGCTCCCAAAAAAAAATCCTAACAAAAACACTAGTATAAAATGAATGAGAGTGACCAGATTGGTGTAAACGGTTGTTGTGCTAACTTTTCATGACGACTAGTGTGGATCATCATGACATAGTTAACCAGGGTATATATTTAACATAGCTACCTTACCTATAAGTCCCAATAGAACCTTCTATTGTTACGTACCATCTAACACTAGGTGTGTTAGGAGCTCTACTGGGTTGTGGTTCATCCACAATGTAAAGCACTAACCTGATTTTCAACACTAAGGGGGGACTGGGTCTTAAAAAATCAAATTTGGGGGAATTCCAGTAAATTAGCAGACATTTAGCAAAAATGTTGGCCATTTCACAAAATCATTGGGCATTTCACAGGTTGTCATATGGGGTACTTGTGGTTTACACCAAATAACTCCCTCAGAGCAAGGAGTTCCCCAAGTAACTACCCCCAAGGAGACCCTGATGTTTGGAGATGTATATGAGGCCGAATCAGCAGTCGAAGGAGACCCTGATGCTCACAGAGTTTACTCGATTTCTACAGGCAGAGAACCTGCTATTAATTTATACCAGGGAAAGGGCCCATGGTGGTCGATTCTGCCAGGCTCAATTATTGACCACTTGACTGGCAGAATCGGCCACCCAGTGCCCATTCTCTATTGCAAGAGGACATGACTTTTCATCTTGACAAGTCCAGGAAAGGTTTAAGGGACACAAACATTGGCCGCCTGCAAAGGCCACATCAAGGGCTAAACTAATTACATGTAATTGTAAAAAACCTGCCAGGGCATTTTGAAAAACAAAATGTCCTTATACCTGCCCATTATCATGGGGAATTTTCGAAATAAAACTTAGTTGATATTTGGACTGTGTAAAGCCCTTGGTGGTGGGCTTTACAAATTCAGGCCCACTCTCGGCTCTGCCTGGTGGGGCCCTTATTGTGGTGGAGCCTGCCCTATGGGACTTTTACTTTGCACCAAATCATTTCAATAGTTTTGCACTTGTTCTGCAGGATCAATTTGTTTATGGTTCTATCACATGTAGTGCACTCACTACTTGAATTTGTCACTTTTCTTTTTCCCCTGTCAATTCTTGCCAACCCCCCCAAATCTGCTTTTTCTAGTGTGTCCAGGAACGGTGCTCCCATTCATCACTAGTCCCAAAAAGTGATATTCCGGTCTCCAGCGTGTGTTGGATTTGTTTCCAAAAGTGCTCCCACCCAATATTGTCTTCTTCCAGATTTTCACTTTTCACTGACAAACGAACTCTTTGTACACAAATCTAATCTCAGCATCAAACGTCCGACAAAACCAAGCGGTGTGTCACACTGTGGCTGTGCCATTTACATTAAAAAGTATCTAAAGGCAAAAGAACAATTATGGAAACTCAAATATTTCACCATGCAAAAATATAATCTTCAAAAAATACTCTAAAAGAAACCAAAATCATTCAAGATATTATAACTCTATAACTAATCTCAAGTTTTAACACAAGCCAAAATATCATTTTTCAAAAATCCTAATATAAAAATAGACCTATTACCTATGCGCCAAAAACCCTTAAGCTACTGTACTCTATAATGAATCCAAACACAATATCCTTGCCTACCAAGGCAAGGCCAAAAAACTCATTCATAATTACATTGTGCATGTTCTTGAATACTACCTACCTACCATGGGCTGAGCAACTGTTCCATTCAAATTTCACCCATTTATGGAACAGTGGCTCAGCCCACTAGGCTTTGCCGTGTTCCTGGGTGCAAGGGGGGGGGAATTCCATGTACATTATCAATCATGTCCGGATAGTATTTTTGAGTGTCTCAAAGGTGTTCCAGAACTTTTGTTCCCCAAAAGTCCAAATGAAGATTCTAAAGGTGGCCTCAACCCCTAAAGGTCTTTGCCATGCACATGTCTTCAATTGATTCTAAGTCCCCACACTTCACCACTTATTTCCAAAAATAGAAGTGGTTAGTGACATTCTAGCTTATAATGAGTTTCCTACAGCTAGCAATTAGATCCACAAATGTTTCATATGTGAGTCCAATTGGGTTATTGAGATGGTCACATGTGAAGCCTTCAAAGGCATCATGTGCAATGAATAACCCAAATGGAGAGAGTGATGTGACCTCTCCCTCCTAGTAGTCTATGGAAGACCAAATAGGCCAACCTAAATGGAGGGCCTAGGCTAAGGCGAAATAGCTAGGTAGTCTAAGATAAAGGCTAGGTGGCTTGGGTGTTAGTGTAGGTAACCTATGAAATAGGTTCATTTGCCTATCTTAAAGTAAAAAGCCTAGACAACCTAGAATAAAAACTAGGTGACCTAAGGTACCAAAAGTGTAATTAGCCTTTTGGCTTGAGGTTTTGTGCAAACATAAAGCATGGGTAGAAATTTCTAGTGTATATGGAGGGCATGTTACAAAGTGGAACTTTTCCTTCACCAAGGGCATGGTATTTTGAAAAATAGAATGTTTGCTCTAGTGGAACATTTTGTTTTTTGTTTTCTTTTTCATTTAAGGCTTAGAGTTTAGCAAATGATTGAAAAAATATTGTACTAATGTTTTATGTTGGTTAACACCTTCATCGCAAGGCATTCATATAATAAGTTGTTATTGGGCAAGTAGATCTAGACAATATCTTGGTAACCTTTTGTTATTTGTGGTAGGTAATAGTTATTTACCACTCCCTACTTATTTAGATAGATTAGATTTGATGGTTTTAGAAGGTCACAGGGAAGTGACAATATCTTGTTATTTCAGCTTAGAGTTAAATTAGAAAAAAACTAGGATGGAGGCAAGAAAGTAAGAAAGGATGTGGTTTGGGCCAATGGGTGGAGATCTCTCAAGGGGGATTCCCCCTATCTAGTATGGTTTTGGAGGAGAAGTTGAAGAAGAAGATAAATGAGTTTTTGGAAGAGGTTGTAATGAGAGAAACCTCTTGATGTATGTGTGGATTTTGGAATAAAAAATTGAAGTGATTATGTGGAAATCATTTGTGGTGCGTCATTTTGTTTTTATTCACAAAGTGTAGTCGAAAACAATTTTGTTGCTTTCTATAAATAAAATTGTAGGAGGGTAATCTACCCATTGGGCTAGAACAAAGGTTGCAACAAGGTAAATGACCTTTTGTAGTGATGGCAACACTTTGTAGCTCTACAAAGCAACATGTACACAGTCGACAAGTGGCAAATAGAATGGCAACAATAATGGTAGTGCTTACCATAATGGTTTTTCCATCCTTTGTGTCAATTTTGTGTTATTCTTCAAATAATACTTCCTCTTTGGAAATTTTAGAAAGGTAAACTATCACCCTATTTTTTGTACCAATTTTGTTGTTGGGACTCCTAGTCCCAAGTTATTACACTTAATTGTTTATTCTTTGATTTTTGAGTTTTTCCATGGAAGTTGGACCTTGATAGGCATTAAAAGGTAGTAGTTAAATAAACACCCTTGATTTTGCCTCAATGATACTTGTATTGGGAATGCCTTACTTTGAAAGTGTTACCTTACTCATTTTGTAGCATAGGGCTTTGGCATCTTGAATATATCCCATAACAATCATACCATGCATGTGAATCTTTCTTCAATACGAAAGAAAACAACAAACGTTATTACAACAAAATTCTGTGGACATGAATGTTAATGGAACCTTAGTTACAATTTTCATTTTTTATATATTGATGCATTGAATTTGCATTTATGCAAACAACTACATATGCAGATCAAATCATTGAATGTGAAACTTCTAGTCATTGTTCTTATATTTTATGATACCAAGTAGTGGGGTTGAATGTTTGTGCCTTGGCAAGTTGTGCAGACTACAAAACTAGAGCTTTCATAATTGATGCACTTGGAGATTTCCCTTTTTGCACCTCCTAATTCTAGAATTATTTTAGGGTCCAACCACACTATTAGGAGCCAAACCTGGTAGCCCTTAAACGATTTTTTTTTATTGTTTTTAAAAAGAATCTTTTTAATATGTCTTTCAAAAAAAAAAAGTTTTTTTGATACTATTATGTTAAGGTGTATATTAGAATAATCCAAAAATATGTCATTAATTTTTTTTCAAATTGTGTTTTTAGTGTTGAAATTGTTTTTAAACAATGGTTACAAGCATTAAAAGTGTTTAAATTGCATTTTTTTACTCATGATTCCAAATTTTTATGATATGTACATAATGTATTCACAATAACATTTTTTAAGTAATTGTTTTATTTTTTTTTAATTTTTTTCTACAATCCAAATCCAAAAAATTAAGCAGTGTTTACAACTACTAATTGTACATGTTAGTATGACCACCCATTTATTCCCAATTTTGACACAAAGCTTACAAGTCTAAGAAGTTGACCCCCAAGACAAAGGAAGCACTATGGTTATTCCCATGAACTTTAACCACCTTCACTTGCACTTTATAAAACACAAAACATGACATCCATGACTAAGTCATATAAATTACACATAGCATAAATGATTAGAAAAATGACATAAATGAGGATTTGATCACAATTGAAAAGAACCAATATTAAAAATCATATTTTGGCATAATGATAAGTATCGTGATCCATAGTGCAAGCCCTACTACCCTGACATTGGTCACTAGCAAATTGTCTTTATCCATTTCAAATGTTCATGCCATGAATATTGCCCTTCTACTCACCATTTTCTACAATCATGCAACTTTGATGGTGTTGCATCCAATTACCAAATTCCCAGTTCTAGATCCCAAAAAATAGCTACCAAATTTTTGTGTCCAATTGCAACAAAACTTAGGTCAAAAGGTGCAAAGAACACCATAATAAAATAAAGTATGAGGAACAAACCATAATTACCATTGTTACTACCATTGCCATTATCTAAGCAACTCAATGTTTTCAGAAAACCTTAAGGAATCTAAAAATATTCCATGACAACCCAAACTTCACCACCATTGCAACATATCCTAGGTTATAACCTAAACATTTTTATTTTTGGATTTTTATGTTAACCAAAATTTTTACTTTAAGATAGGATAGTGAACCTATTTCATAGGTTACTTGAATTTCACATCCTAGGCCACTTGGTTGTAATCACAATCGAATGAGCCAATGGTGACAAAAAAACTCAACCACAAATGGACCTTATGTGGTTATTTTGATTTTTTCATCGAAAGGAATTTTTGAAAGACATTTTTTGCAACATGTTTTTAAAAATATTAAAAATTCCCCCAATAAGTTACATCATTTTTTTTAATTTTTTAAAAATAAATATAATTATTCTAAAAATGTACAAATTTTGCCAAATTTTACATTTCATCTTGAAAAATGATCATAATTTCAAATCATGTTAAAATATTGCTTTAGTTTTTTGTACCATAAGCCACAACTTTGTTCATATATCAATCACATTATGACCCATTTACATATAGCAAATGACTCTTGGAATTTGAACATTTTGAATTTATATCTTGAATTTCTAAAAATTTCAAGTAACACAATTTTAAATTATGAGTGTTTTTTAAATTTGGATGCTAGGTTAGATCATCATTTCATTTTTTCCCATCAAACTTTCTTTATTAAAAGATCCCTTAGCCTAGTTCTTTATAAAAATTGAAGTGTTAAAGTTCTAGTGTCTTTTACTAGTGTTAACGTTCAAAAGTCTTTTACTAAACCCAAAACTCAATTTATTAAATTAAATGATTTAAAAAAAAATCAACACTCATATAAATCATTTAGCACAAATTTCTGTGATTAACATGACATTAAAATGACATTACATAAATATGTTTGACAAAATTGATAGTTTTTAGTCATTTGACATGGTTTTTGGTTCGTTTGACTATGATCGCACCCACTTAACCTAATATCGGCATATATCCTAACTAGGGTTTTCACTTAGCAACATGCCTTAAACATATTTGGCCATTTTGGTATTATGTAATAATCACTTGGGGGAGGTACCAAGGGCCATTTTAATGTAGGAGGAGCCATTGATAACAAAGTTTCCCCCTTTGTAAAATTGAAATGCACTATTATAAAGACCACCCAAATGCATTCAAATGAATGTTACATATCACCTTACAACAAATCTCCATTGCCTTAAGGGTGAGTGTAAGCTATAATGGTTCACAAAACAACACATGAAAAAAAATCACCCAAAGTCCATATTCCTTTGTATTTTTTTGGAGCTTTGGAAGGATTAAGTAATAAAACATCAACAATCCATCAATTTTAAGCCATTTTTTTCATTTATATTTATGACCTTTTGAAGGTGAATTTTTTATACAAGTGTGCATAAACCCAAAATAAAATGAATAGTTTTCCATAGTGGTATGAACTTTTGAAAATACCCTTGTTTTTAACATTAACAATAAAAAAACAAAAACAAAAGGTTCGTTAAGATTAACCTACAATTGACATACTACAAAAAATTGAAAACTTGGTTTTATTGATATATTGTTTGACTAAAATGGATTTCGATCCCTATCAATTATAATACCAATCATTTAATCATTTTGAAGTTCATCCTAAAATGTTGGTTTGTAAACTAAGTCCCTCTTAAAAATTATGAGATGTAAAATACAAATTAACAATTATGTTTACTCTAACATCACAAAAATTGTCATTATGAGACAAAAGGTGAATCACTATAACTTGCACTCACCCTTAATGATATTAAATGTAATCTCCCCAACCTCTAAGGAAATTATGAAAAATATCTAGGAGTGGGAAATTGTGGTTGGGGAGGTCCTTCAAAACTACATCACAATTTTTAGTGGAGGTTTTTATGGAAGGGGAAATATTGAAGGGCACTACACAAAAGGGGGGAGGGGGGGGGGCGTAGAATGAATAAAAAGGAAAAGGATGAGAGAGATAGAAAAAAGGAAGAGGGAATGGCAGTTTGTTGGTTATTATAATATGATATTGTATCCACCATATCCTATTGGATGATGTATGTCAAGAATATGGATGCAATTGCACATATGAAATTCAAGCAACATCAATGAATTAGACCATTAAAATGAGATTAAACTAAATGATTTGAATTAAATGCATGAAAATGAACATTAATGAATATACCAAGTAAGACGAGGATTGAAAATATGTAATATTCATGGACAAAATTGGCAACCAAAGATGCAATTGGTCATGAAGATGAAATAAAGTATTTACATGAAATGAACCACATGTACAAAATTAAACCACCATGATTCATCAAAGCTCGAAACAACTCTTTACAAATTAAAAAAAATGTTAAGAATATACCAAATGAACATTTTTTTAGTGAAATTTCACTACAAAGAATCCTATACATTCCAACCCATGTGTTTGCGACTTCTATCTAAATCAACCATTTTTGTGATTTTAGATACAATTGTCCTCCGTGGCACTTGGTAAAAATGATTGGTGGTCGCATAAATGACTACAAAGTGGTTTTGCAGTTGCATATGCAACTTATACTTGTGACTACTATTGATTTGGATGAAAATGAAAATGAAAAATACACTTATATCATCCATTTTTAGTAGCATCCCAAAATAGATGAAAATGTAGTTGTTTTTGTGACTTGGAAGGTGGTTCAAGGGCCATTGGATAGTACATGCCATCTTTTCAACTTGATTTGTGACTATAAATTTTAATCACAAATGCACATGTAATCAAATGTGGGAAAAAAAAAAGTTTAAATTGTTGGATTTAATAGTCTAATTATTTTTCCTTAAATTTTTTCAATGAATTAACCATTAAATGTGTAGTAGAGTTTGGTGGGTTTGTGAAAATTTCAAAAGACCCATGCCAATTAATTGTAGAACTAGGGCTAAGTAGTAGGTATTTATCATATTGTTGATATGTGATAATGTTCTTGTATTAATTATTTAATTAATTGAGCTATGCAATTTATTTATTAAATAGTTTAGGGTTTAGGTAGTAAGTATAATTAAATAATTAGGTAGGCTATGCAATCAATGTATTAAATAGGAAATAAGTAGGATAGGTAGTAAGTAGCAAGTAGGTCATATGTATGTTGGTTAAATAAAAAATATTTTATCATGTTGATATATGTTTTTTTTATTAATTATTATATTAGGTAAGAAATGTAATTTATTTATTGGATATGCTAGGTAGTAGGAGTAATTTATGACCCATTTCATATCATACATTTAAATTACATTTTGTTGGTACAATTATGATATATTATGAGAAAATTTGTATAATATAATTTCTTAAATCAAATAGATGTTTGAGATGTGAATTTTTTTTTCATAATTTTAAGTAAAAATTAATATATTATATGTGTAAACATAATATTTTTTCCATAAATTAATTAATTGTATGGCATTAATAAATATTAATAATAAATTAATTATCTAGATTAATTTATATATAAAAAATATAGTTAATAAAATAAATTTTATTATGTTTCTATTATAATTTATTATGATTCATTTATAAATATTATATGTGAATAAATTATATATCACACATTCATAAATGGGACATGTTTTTGCATAAAGTTGGCATGGTGATACCAATTTTCACCCCCTAGAAAACTGTAACTCTTTGCATGGTTATAATGTTCAACAATGTGGAAGATGAATGTGTCTTGTCCAACTTGTATTTTGTGAAATCAATTGGAACTAATTGATTACTCATTTGGAGCTTATGGTTTGCATGCATTTTCAAAACTTTTATTCCTCAAAGAACTTCCTTTTTTATATGGCATCCGCAATTGGTATGATGAGCATAAATAATATTGTTTGACATTATAGGACTTCTATGGTTTTCTCAAATGTGTATATATATTTCATCCCATTTTAAGATTTCCATTTTGATTTGACATTAATTTTTGTATGAGTTGTAAAAGGAACTTGATGAACCTTGAATGGCCACTTTTTATTTCTAAACTTTTATTCACAAGCCTATATTTGCCTAGTTACCAATTATTGTCAAGTTGTTAAAATTTTGTAAGTTCATTTTAATATTGATTTTTGTATATTGCCTAACATGGGTTTGGTTGCATGTAGGGCATGACTTGTATTAAGTAGGATCCTTGTTGGATTGGGGATCAAATCCCCTTCAAGTCACCATTCCCCGTGATTTTTGTGTTTGTCTATTGATTATAATTTGAATTGCCTTTTTTTTTTGGGCATTGATCTTAATATGGGAACAATCTACAAACATGGAGCTTTGGTAATCTCTTGAACATAATTTGACATAGAGAAGATGCATGGGTAGGTGTAAAAGGTGATGCCATACCCATTATTGTCATCAACTACTGCATGCATGGAACCCATTACACTTGTTGTTAAACAAATGTAATCATCTAGCAATTCATCTATTCTTTAGTTTTGATCTCATTGAGGTTGTCAGTGATGGCACTAGTATAAACTTTTGCCCCCTCTACAATGTATAACTACTCAAGGCATGTGTACTATCAATTTGTTAAGTGATGTCATGTTTCAAACAAATGAAGAGCAATTCTATACTAGTCCCTCACCTAAAACATCTTGTAATGTCATTGTATCTTGGGAAAACAATGTTTAGAAATACAAGTTTGTCTTGCAATAGTTATAAATGCATAATCACAAATGCATAAGTGCCCTTTGCAAATTTTGATTTCTTTTAAGGTTGTATGGACGCAAACAACTCAAAAAACATTTTTTCTTGAAATTTTCACATGTTACACATGGTGGCAAACATTTATTTCAATATTATGAGGAAATGTTACAAGCTACATGTTGTTTATACTTAAGTATATCTTCTTTAATGGCACCTTATTCCATTTACAATTTGGACATGTGTGAAGATTCCAGATTCTTCCATGATATTTACCAACGTATGAGTGCAAATACATAAATGCCCATTACAAAGTTTGGTTTATTCTAGGGTTGTGTGTACGGGAAGTTGGAACAATTTAAATATGTAATTCTTTTTCTTTCATGAGATTTTCACGCACTATAGTGTATAGGTGACGTTGGCAAACATTGTGTTATGAGGACATTCAAAATGTTGCAAGTGGATAGGTTATGAAGACATTGTTAATACTCAAGTATAATATCTTTTTTGTTAGCAATTTATTCCATTGAAAATCTCTCTACCATTATATGACCCATTATTTATCCTTTTATTTCTTGCCCTAATTGAAAATTAGTTTTGTAATTGCAAGTCCTAGGATTCAATGGAAGATAATGTGTATTAGAGAAGATAAATTTGGCAAACATGTTGGAAAACTATGGATATTTGACGCGCTCTCGAGTCCCTAATTAGTCCCAAGTTGGGGTTGAGTCACTCAAGTTGCGGAAAGGCAGGGGACTCGGGGCACGCTCCCAGCTTTTAGCACTAAAGGGGGTAAGAGGGGCGTGCTGAAAGCTCCAGGATTAGACTAGGAAGAAGGACAAGCTACTTAGTTATTCGGTCCTGCATCCAAAACCAACCAACAAGTTGGTTAATATTTACTCAGAACACACTTGGTGTTAGGACAAGCCACGGGCAACCTTGGACTCATTTGACTCACCACGGCCCGGACTTGGGGGAAGCCACCACCTTCCCCCATATAGTATTTTCTGCGTCTCACTGCCGCACTTGCATCCAAATGGCACTTTTTCCTAGGACTCCCAAAGTGGAGTCCCGAAATTGTCCCGGTTTGGACTCCCAGGACTTTGGGCATTCATAACTTCGCGCCCCGAGCTCAGATTGGGACGAGGTCTAAAGCAAAGTTATAGCTCTCCTCGAAAGTTTTCCAACGGTGTATCGCACTTCACCTGCATGCACCGGGATCGGGTCGATTCCCGACTTTTAGTGGTCGAGAGTCAAACTGCCAGTTTGACTCCCGGCCCTTCTTTCGACCATAACTTATGCTACAGATGTCCAAATGGCTCATGCGAGGCCATTTTGGACATCTACACTTCAAGACCTTTCTAATGGTATAAAGAACATTTCAATGCAAGGTGTTTTGACCCCTGTAATTGCGTTCTGAGTTTTCAGGAGTCCCGGAGGACTCCCAAGTCCCATTTTCGAGAGTGTGACTAGCGACCTCACACTTCTCTCAAAGTGGGGTTATAACAATATCAATTTTTCTAATTTAACTTCTAAAGTACTTATAGGTGAACTTCCATGTTTTTTTTTCCTTTATGGCATAGAGAATACAAATAATTTTCAAGGACATGCTTCCATAAATTTTATAAGGCTTGTGGTGTTCTTTCATAAAGTAAATTCATGCATGTGCATGCATACATTAAAGTGGCACAAAATATTGCATCTATGTTGCCCACATGCATGGGTAGATAAAGCTATATTTTCTAAAACACATGTAGTGCTTTCAAATCTAGCATTATGTCAATGAGAACTAGTATGAATGTCTAGAGGATTGTCCATCAAATTCCTTCATGGTTTAAAATATTGTAGAAAATGCACAAGTTGATGGGGATTCAATGTGCATTAAGATTCTTCCCAACAACATTATGACAACCATGATTAATGTTGTCTTGTTGGTGCAAATATGGTTTATAGATGCTTGCATTTTTATAACACTAATATGATGGCCTTTATTATTTAAGAAATTATGGTTTTTCACTATCTCTTACGTACTCCAAAAAGATGCCTTCAAACAAAAACTAACGATGCATATGTTTGTATAACATTTTGTTGAATGTCTTTTGTTGTGCATGGTTATGAAACAAAGCTTAAATCAATGACTCTTCATATTCAATAGCCACAACACCTACCATGTTGAAGCATTTGTTGCCACCATGTTACATTGTTTAAAATCCAATAACATATTAAGCTTAAAATTTGAAGAAATATATGGCCATTTGAGCATACAACACTTTGCAATTTTTTGTCATCAAGTTATGAACATATCAAAATTATGATAGCCACATCTATAAAAAAATATTCTTTGTGTAGCCAACAAGATCCACATGCCCCAAAAAAACCAACTTGGCATAGAAGCATTCACAATTTGTAGCCAACCAACCTACTTCACAAATTTAAAAAGAAAATACTTTATGGGCCTTACCTCAAGAATATTTTGATTAGGGATTTAGGTTTGGATTCATGAATTATTTAGTTAACTATTTTGGGTTAAGCATAATTGAAAGTCAATTATGTGAACTTGATTAAATCCTAGTAAGTAGATTCCCAATAATTTAGGGATTCATCCATATAAGGATGATAGTTTCAATAGGTTAATATGTGGCATAATGTTATTGGTTTGAAATTGATGAATTATAATGTTTAATAAATGTAAATGTAGATGAACGAGGTTGATAATTTGTCCATTCTTCTCTTCAAATACTTAAGGGGTTGTGGGTGGAGCTTCAAGCTCGTTCTCCTTTTCATGATTTCATGTCAAGCTATTTTGTTATTAAGCCTTGAAATAAGTTTTTTCTTTGTATTGAACGTACGTCACAATAAACTTATGTGTCATTTTGATTATGGGAGTGTTCACAAGAGCAAGCCTATGTTTCTTGGGTGAGTGATCCCTATAAGGTTAAGTTTTAGGCATGTATGATGACCTCCCCATTTAGTGTAGCTCACATCCAATCACCAAGCTTGAAACATGTGGGTGATTTTAATTCAAAAATATATAAATTTCATCCCTAAGGAAGACACTAAATGTTAAAATTATAAATTCCTTGCATAAAAAAAAAAAATTGTTTAAGGGGTAATATGTGATGGAACCCATTTTTTCTAATTATATTATTATATAAAACAAATGCATATATTTAAACCACCGTAATTATAATTATAATATATCTTTTGCATCAAATTTTGATACCATGTATTTTTATTTATTTATAGTTTTAATACTTAATTACACATGACAACTCCCATCTTTCAAGGGCTTGAAAGGTATAATGAAAGGAAATAACCATTTGCTCCTTAGATGGATAAATTATAGTTCCTACCAAACAAGTAACATATATATTTAATGTTTTGAACCATCAACCATTCCATTTCATTCAAAACAAAGAAAGGCAAGGGACAAATCATGAATGTATGATCTATTTTCTAAAAAATATTTCATGTTTGCACTTGTTATAGTCAAGATTTCTATTTAAATGGTGTGTAAATGGAACTAGTGCATTTATTAACCTATTAATTGAACTTACTAGCATTCAATACCCAAAATTTAAAATAAAAATTTCTCTTCTTTTCTTCGATCTATTTGGGGATAAATGCATACCTTAAACTAATTATAAATTTGTTTTCAAAATAAACATAACCCTATTATAGAACTAATTGAATTATAGAATTTATACAACAACCAATACATGGCACCCTATATTTATACTCATGTATTTTTTAAATTAAAAAAAATTGTCCCCCCCAAGATTTCATATTTTTTATTGTGAGTGTTTTATCCAATGTATGGGTGTTGTGGGAACTTGGTTTTTGTAAGTTATCTATGTGTTAGTATGGATTTAATTGAAAATTATTCCTCATGGATTTGGACCTTTCCTAGGCCATAGAAACAAAACAATAATAATGTTAATGATAATGATTCATCAAAACTAGTTTGGGTGAGACAATTTTAAGTTTCACAAATTGTAAGTTGTCACTTAGACAATTCCAACTTAGAATCTATTTAACTTATTTTCAAGTGAAGAAACATGGAAAGGTGTATTTAAATTTTATTTTTTTTCCAACACCATAATCATGATTGAATTTCAACACCTTTTCCACCAATTTACATGCCATTTTTTTCAATTGAATTAAAATTTAGTTGTTGAATTAAATTTAGTTGAATTGAAATTGAAATTAGCTTAATTGGAATTGAATTGAATTTGAATTCAATTCAATTCAAGTTGCATACAAGGTCATTAAATATTTTCATTTCGATGGAATTTGATTTTCACAAAATCAATTCATTTTTTCATCAATTGATTAGTTGATTATTAGTGGTAATGTGCAACAATGTGAAACCCAAATTTAGAAAAAAAGAACACCTAAAATAGAAGATAAACTTGATGAAAAAGAAAGTGTAAAGGACACAACTACTAAACAACCATAATAATTATGTTTTATATACTATTCTTTGTCATATTTAGTGTTTTGTTTTCTATTTTGTAATGTGTTTTGTTTGTATGTTGTTATGCGTTTTGTTATGTCCTTTTCCCTTTATATTTTTTGCATTATTGTATTTTGAGTGGAATTTGATATGTGTTATCTTTTGTTTTTTTTTTCTTTTGAATGTTTTCCTTTTAAATTACAACGTGTGTTTTTTTTTAAACTTTAAAAAGTTTTTAAATTTCTATTTATTTATTCTATGTGATGTGATGTTATAATTGTTTTTGGTTAAAAAAAATTTCCTTATTATTTTGTTCCATATTTGTGTTGTTTTATTTGAGTCTTATTTTCATGTTTTTTTCACATTTGGTTTGAATATTTGGCATGAAATAATTTTTTTAATTATAAAAAATTTAGATATGAACAAAAAAAAGAATATGAAAACAACACAAATAAACATGACAACGATACTCAACATGAATTTTTTTTCTACATGGTATCATTCAAATGACATATATCACCAACCCATGAATTGGTTTGAATGAACCTTAATCAAAGACAAAAGAATAGTTTGATAACAAAAATTCATTACTATAAAACATGGTTTTTTCACTAGTAGTATCATAACTAAGATAATTATAAAATCAAATTCATTTGTTTGAAATAACTATGTTCAATTTGATTAAAATCAAAATTAGGTATGTACGTTTTGACTAAAAAAACTAGTTATTTAATCAACACATACATTTCGTTGATAGGTGGTGTATGTAGCACCCATGTGGAATTCTCTTACTTGATTAATGTGATTAATGTGCCTAAAATCAATCATCTTGATATGACTTATTATGATTATAATGTTGATGTGAGAACACTAAAATAATAGTAATACGTTTTAAAACTATTTTTTGAAGTAAATTACCCAAATAAATAAAAGTAAATGATGAATATCATGTTTTCGTTTTAAAATTTATTTAAATGAAATAAAAATAAAGGACACCATTTGGAATATAACAAAATGACAAGTGAAAAATAAAATTAATGTACATGTGAAACTTTGAACTAATTTATTTTACAAAACTAATGACATGTGAATATTAATTATATAATTTTCAAAGTGAAATTAGTTTTTTTTTAATATTTTAAAAGTAGAATTTTCATACAATTATTATTATTTATTCATTTTCAAAATTCAAAATATAAATTTTTAATGTTTAACCATTTGGAATTTTATTATTGATAGAATTCAATTAAATGATAATTTAATTAAATAATATTTAATTAAAGATATTTAATTAGTGTACCATTTTAATTATGGAATGAATTAATTATGTAATATTTTTTAAATGTATGATACTAAAAAAATGTGTTTATATATTTTGTGATAACAATTTATATCCCTACATGAGATGGTGGTAAAGTGGTAAATGTTTTGGGTTGTGGATGAAGATGTGAAAGTTCAAACCTCACTTTGGACATGTTATGTTCATGACATTCTCATGACAACTTGTTATAGGTTTGTCAAACCCAATTTTGTTTTTCAATAATGGTATCAAAGGTTTAGTGCAACTTTGGATTCGTCCATAGTTTAATTCATAGGAAGAAAATAAGATTATAATTATAGTTATAATTATTTTTAAAATATTTAAAAATAAAATATTAATATTTTTGAAATTAAATTAACATTGGCACATCAACAAGTAGTTTCAGTCATTTCAGACAACCACATCAATTAGTACCTTTAGTCATCTTAGTCATTTTGGACAATCATTTAGGTCAAATTTTTTTAAAAAATTGGCATAAACAATTGGTTTGATTGGATTGAAGAGAATTTTGTCCCATATATTTTGAAATTGAAAATTTAGTCAAAAAACTAGCATCAAAATACACATTTGTAATAATGCCAAAAACAACTACCGAGTAGGACCCAAATATACTTGCAACTACACGCAAGGCTATCCAATCTATTGCAAAAGAAAAACACTGAGAAAGAAGATGTAATGAAACCCAAAATATTTAATTGTATAGACTAGGAAATGAATATTCTTTCCAAGAAGTGCGTCCATTTCATTAACACATGATGGGTGGAGTTGAATTAGGTTGTCCATGTTGAAATAAACTCAAATTTGTTATTGTTGTCTGAGATCCCCTACATCTTTTAAAACCAAAAGCACTAAATAATATTGAATCATGATGTAATTGCACCATCAATGTTCATTGATTCAATGGGAAAACTCCTTGAAGACAATTAAATAATTACATAAAATAATTAAAACATTAAAACTTGGAAGTTGAAACATGAAAACTTGGTACTAGATATTAAAGTCTAATATAGACTATAATAAATACATCATATTATTGTCTACATGAAAAGATATTTTGTACCATATCTTGGGTTGAGGTCCAAGGACTATGCTTAAATAGAAAATACAAAATTTAGATATAAATTTGATAATAGAGTGATTTATGAATCATGATGTATTTTAAAGGTTTAATTTTTGTTCAATACTTTAGGTGATATTTCGGAATTAAATGATAATTATAAATATAATTAACAAAAAAATTGGTCCATATTTGCATGATTGCTGATGAAAACAAGATTTGATGTAATAGTATTAATGTAAATATAAAATTTAAAGATATGAATTAATAATAAATTTTCACTATGAAATTGTTAATATTCAACAAAAAAATTAAGTTGAAATATATTTCAAATACTTGTGTTAAAATTTAAACTTTACATTGGAAGTTTGAAGTTTCAACTTTGCATGTAGGGGTTTTTTCATTGGATCATTCACACATTAATCACATCACAATCACAATTCAACATTGTTTTCACCCCGAAATCATTTTCATGCAAAAAAAATGTTATCCCAACTTAAATCTTATACATTGTATAATGAAAATGGGATACTAAAGTTTAAATCTAAATGTTCATCCTAATAACCATGATGAAAATTGGCATCTACTCATTGTTTTTGCAATATTCATGCAAACATGGGTTAGTTGGGAACTTTGCCATATATGTTGATGAGAAAAAAATTAGTCTTGACCATTGTATGCCTTTGTGTAGGACTTGGATGTTGCAATCCCCTTATGATCCCCTAGAAGATGTGTGCCATACCAACATTATCACCAAAAGAATGGGTCTTCCATGTAGCCTTGCCAAATGAAGTTGACAAGTTTACTTTTGAAGCATGTGTCATGGTTGGCTTATTAGGTGACCAATGGTACCACCAAGGTTTTGGTGGAAAATTTTCAAGCAATTCTAAAAATTTTGGTTGCCAATTTTTGGTCACTAGCTTGGGTGACTAAAAAATTCTAATGTAACTTTGGCGATTGAAAGTTTTTGGTCACTAATTGGGTAATTGAAATTTTGGTGACCAAATTTTTTGAACATTACCTTGTAAATTTTCAATCATAGCTCAAAAAATTTCAATCATATAATGGACAATGGTTTAATCTCCATTATTGATCTAGTGAATCAAAAAAATTATTCATTGCCCAAAAAATTTTGGTCATTTTTTGAAGAAATTTTTATCACCGTTTGATTTTTTTTTGATCGCTATTAATAAATTTTTTGGTCGTTGTAGGACTATGGTGATTGAAAGTTGTTTCAGTTGCTCCAGCCAGACAAATGTACTCATGGATACATACCATTACTTCTACCTAGTGAAAAATGATTGGAAATGGAGTGATTTCAACAAGAGCAAAGAAAAGTTGACCCCAATCTCACTTTTCCCAACTAACTCATTTGTTGGATTGTCGACATTGGTATCTCATTAACCCAGTACTCTCCAATTCTAATGTTTGAAACTGTACCCAAAAGCTTTTATACCTTATCATTGGCACCTAATTGTTGAAGCAAGCACAACCTCATTAATCTTCATGTCTGACATAATTTGGATTGATCTATGTCAACATTGAGGAACTAGCAATTGGAATTGTGTAATTAGAATTTACCCAAAGGCAAATGAGAATCAACCAAAGGATCTGATATTAATAATGGTCTGGTGAGAGTGTCTAAAAGAATTTTAAAATGTGCATAGGTTACCTAGGCACTCTTGCAACCTAGGCTTCTTGCAATTTTGGACTTGGAAGGACAATTAGGATATAAGTAACTTTGTGAAGAATTGTAATAACCTAACCATTTAAAATACAAGAGTTACAGACTTTCAATGACGTTGTGCATGTTGCTAATGTGCTACAAATCCAAACCTCTAGTTCATGGTGCCTTCCATTATCTAGATCCCCACCCTAGATTCAACCCATTTCAATCCACTAGACAATCTTTGTGCCAACCACTCAAATCCCATTCTAATGGAAAACTATGAATGTTGGAAGTTTGAATGGCATACACTAAAGCCCCACCCTAGTGGAACTACTAGAGTTCATTTAGTGTCTAAGTTCCAAGTGTACTTATGCCTTCCACTAAAGCCCTACTCTGGTGGAACTAATGATTTGCTCTACTGGAAGTAATGATTGTTCAATTAGTGTAGTTATAGTGGAATAATTCCACTTGTAAGTTTCCAATACTTCCACTAGAGACCCACTTTAGTGGAACTGATAGATTGCACCCATTGTAATTAGTGGAATTCTAATGGAGACACTCCACTTTGGAAGTATGAATGCTTCCACTAAATCCCCACCCCAATGGAAGTATTGGAATTCATTCCATGTAATCCTAAATGGAGTCATTCCAATTGGAAATCCAAGTGACTTCCATTGGAACCTCATTCCAATGGAATTGTTGGTGTTCAATTACAATAATTCTAGTGGAATCATTCCACCTCAAAGTTTGACGAAGGTCCATTGCAGCTCCATTCCATTGGAAATAATGGAGTTCATTCAATGTCATTCCACTTGGAAGTCTAAGTGCCAAGGACTACAATGCCATTATCTGGGATGTGTTCGACTTTACTCAATGCAGTTCCAGTGGAGGCATTCCATTTAAAAATCTAAATGCCTTCCATTGGACCCCAAAAATTGGAACTGCATTATAGGTTCCACTTGTTGGACTCCACTCACTACAAGAATTACACTAGAATGAACTGCACTACAACTCCATTGGAATTCCATTTCACTATGTGGAATTGGAAGTTTCATTTCCTTCCATTAGCTAGATCCCCACCTCCATCGGAGTCCAACTAGAACTGCATTCTACCATGAATGCTTGAAGTCAAATCCTAGTTTTAATGCCTTCTACTAAGTCCTAAATAAAACTAGAATTGCATTAACTAATGGAAAGGTTGGACACTTGCCATTGGTGGATGTTTTGTTGAAAGCCCTAGACAACAACATTTGTTGGGTTTTTGTGGCTACCACTAGCTCCTCCCATTGTAGTATGTACCTTAACCAAATATGCATTCCACAATTAGCTTGAATGGGAAACAAGTGTGTGAATTAATGAAACAATTCAATGAACAAAGACAAAATTAGTAGTTTAACTACATTATTATACATTCTACCTCTAATGACATCCTACGAGTGATGGACATGCACCCAAGTTTCCATGGATTGCTCACCATCAGATGGATTTCTTGCATCCATTCACTTTCATGTTTGGCATGGGGGGTTTTTCGATACTTCACCAAGTTTTTCCATGCATGCATTAGATAAGTGTTCGGCCTTGTTGTGTCACCTCCTACATTCCATATCTTCCTCCACTTTTGTCTTACAGAACTCAAGTGTTTTTGCAAGTACCTCTCCATTGTCAAAGGCCTCAATGGTGGGTCAATAATGAAAATCTTTGCAAGATCACCATGGATGGCATCCCATTGTGCCTTTGTGTGCAACCTAAAGTTGCAAATTGACACATCCAAATGAATGTATGCCACCTCCTTTATCTTTTGTTGCTAGTATGTTCTACCATTCAAGATCTCCCTAGCTTCATTAGTGGGGAATTTGACTGCATGTGGTTGCCCAATTACCACACATTGCTTCACCTCTTTTTGTAGTTCCCCATGGAACCTTGTTTCCTTCTTCCACACATAATGAGTGGCCTCTTGTTGGAACCCTTCATTTTGTTAAGGGAACTTTGAAAGGTACACAAGTTTTGGTTGGCCATGTGCACCACATATTGCCATCTTGGCCCAACACAATTGGAGGATTATCGCCTGGCCAATTCCCATGCACATACCATTTCTTGGGCGACAGCACCTACAAACACCACATGGACCCCACAAGTCATCTTGTTGGTTAGTAGTGGATGTTGGTACATAGCTAATGGAGTTGTAATATTAGACAACGCCTTGTGAAATTCTAATGGAAGATCAATGATCTAAATATTTTCACTACAATTTCGAGTGATGGCCTAATGGGCATAAACTCATTAGAATACCACGTGATACCACATGACGCACTCCCATCTCATTAAAGGACTCAAATGTGAGCCCAAGTAAAAAAGCAGCGGAAGAGGGAGGAGTCGGAGCACGCTCCCTAGCTCACAACACTTTGAGGGGTAGAGGGGCGTGTTGGAGCTCCGGGATGGGACTAGGAAGAATTGACAAGCTTCACTCACTCACACGGGCCTGCACACAACCCACATAAAGTGGTTAGTGCATAGTTGGAACACCCTTGGTGTTAGGACGAACCACAGGCAACACGGACACACAAGACTCACCACGGCCCGGACTTGGGGGAAGCCACCACCTTCCCCCTTATAGTATACTCTGTGGCTGGCCACGGAGCCTACATCCAAATGGCTTTTCTCTCCCGGGGATTCCTGAGTGGGAGTTCCAAAATCCCGCCCGCTGGGACTCCTGCAACTTTGGAGCCCCATAACTTTGCGAGCAGACCTCCGATTGAGGTGCAGTCTAAAGAAAAGTTGTAGCTCTCATTGAGAGCTTTCCAACGATATGTGGCACGCCCCCTGCAGCTAAGTAAATTGGGTCGATTCCCGACTTTTTGTGGTCGGGAGTCAAACTGACAGTTTGACTCTCGACCTTTCTTTTGGCCATAACTTATGTTTCAGATGTCCAAATGAGCAATGCGAGCCCATTTTAGACATCTAAGTTCCAAGAGCTTTCCAATGATATAAAGAACGCCACAAGCCATTGGGTTTTGATTGCTGCAATCGCTCTTTGAAGTTTCGAAAGTTCACCGAGACTCCATCTCCCAAAGTGGGAGTTGCCTTGGGAGTGTGAGGGTTCACTCCCTCATACTCCCTCACACTTTTTAACACTCCCGGGAGTATGTGATGTGACTCCCGGGCTTCTTCTTGCCTTGATTCCCGGGCTTCCTTCCTCTTGGCCCGCAACCTTGCAACCCCTTTTGCCTAAGTTGCGAGCCCAAAGCTAGGGTTGTGACAAGAGTTGTAATACTAAACAACACCTTGTGAAATTCTAATGGAAGATCAATGATCTAAATATTTTCACTACAATTTCGAGTGATGGCCTAACGAACATAAATTAATTAGATGGGTCTAATGGATGTTTGATGTAAATCCACCAAATTCAATTCAACACCAAAACATTGTGGTTGTCGCAACCCCACTTTGGGGTTAAGTGTGAGAATGCAACTCACACTCCCAAAAGTGGGAAAATGGAGTCCTCTGGGACTCCCAAAAACTTAGAAGAAGATTTGAGGGGTCAAATCTCCTCTTCTTGGTGCGTTCTTTATATTAATGAAAAGATCTTGAAATGTAGATGCCCAAAATGGCCTTGCATGGGCCATTTGGACATCTACAGCCCAAGTTATGGGCAAAAGAAGGGCCGGGAATCAAACTGCTAGTTTGACTTCCGACCACTAAAAGTCAGGAATCGACCTCTTCCTGACGTCTCCTCAAGGAGTGCGACACGTCGTTGGAAAGCTCTTGACGAGAGCTACAACTTTGGTTCAAACCTCATCCTGATCCGAGTTCAGGGCGAGGAGCTAAGAGCGTCCAAAGTTCCGGGACTCTAACTCGGGACAGTTTCGAGACTCCAACTTGGGAGTCCCGGGAAAAAGAGCCATTTGGATGTAGCCTCGGCGGAGAGCTGCAGAGTATACTATATGGGGGAAGGTGGTGACTTCCCCCGAGTCCAGGCCATGGTGAGTCTTGTGTGTTAAAGTGCCTGTGGCTTGTCCCAACACCCAAGGTGTTCCCGAATGCTAACTAACCCTCTTGTGGTTGGTTTTTGGATGCATATTCGAGCTTGATAATCTAGTCCCTCTTCTAGTCTAATCCCGGGACTTCTAGCACGCCCTTCTACCCCCGTTTAGTGCCGGAAGTCGGGAACGACCCTCAAGTCCTAACTTTTCGCAACTTTACATAGTTGGACCCTCAAATGGGTTCAACAAGGGACTTGGGAGTGTGTCAATGGTGGTGGGGGACACAAATCTCAACTTCATTGATTGTTGGAGTTGTTGAGTGTGATGTTATCTTTTGAAATGCCAACATTCACAATACCATGCAAATTAGGGCTACTAACAAAAATTGAACATATAAATGTTGTTACAAGAGTGATAATTGAGTGGAATTTTAATGATGACTTAATGAGAAAACGTTTCAAGTGAAGTACAATCTAGTTAGTGGTCTAGTGGTGTAAATCTAAAGATGAATTCAAACCTAGTAAAAATAATAAGGGACACGCACCAATGTTTGGCTCACTGGTGGCATTGTTGAATTGGATGTGGTCACCTATGATGCCAACTTGCATAACATTTTACAAGTCAAGACTACCAATAAATACCAAGCTTGACTATATGAAAGTTCAATTCATTTGAATTGACTATCTACT
>Ga0209611_10000246_pt1 | contig 72093 bp, 60 predicted proteins | sample S1TSphgellanicum_3_FD_187693 | JGI IMG/M metagenome (GOLD analysis project Ga0209611, IMG submission 187693) | Host-associated microbial communities from peat moss isolated from Minnesota, USA - S1T2_Fc - Sphagnum magellanicum MG (SPAdes) (version 2) | ecosystem: Host-associated > Plants > Peat...
CCGCATCCTTGTTCATGCGCAGGCTCGAGGCCGCATCGATCCAGTAGCCTTGCCAGCCGGCGGCGCGCAATCGCGGATGAATGCTCTCCGTGTAGCTTCCGCCCTGCGTGCTGATGAGGATCGGCAGCTTGGCGAGCGCCGCCACGTCGTTGGCATCCAACACCTTGGGCGTGCCGCCGCTGCCGCCGGCGCCCGCCGGTCCGGCCAGCGGCGCGGCGCCGCCGGCTTGCGAGGTGCTGAAGAACGTCGGCGCAACCAGGTCGAAGTCCTTTTCGGCGCGCATCCTCTCGAGCAGCACCGACCCCACCATGCCGCGCCAGCCGATGATCCCAATCTGTTTCATAAGATCAATCCGTCAAACCACGAATTCTGCCGCCGGAGGCCGCAGATTATAGTTCGAGGACATCGCACGGCCGTAGGCTCCGCACGTTGCGATGAGAAGTACGTCTCCCTCCCGGGTCTCGGGGAGCCACCGATCGGCGCCGAGCTGATCGGCGGTCTCGCAGATCGGGCCGACCACGGTGACCCGCTGACTCAAGGGCTGCTCGAGCCGCGTGAGATTGCGGATATCGTGGTGCGCGCCGTACAGGGCGGGCCGCAGCAGGGAATTCATGCCGGTCGCGATGCCGACATATCGAACGTCGCCCTTGCCCTTGAGCTGCGTGACCAGCGCCACCAGCACGCCCGCCTTGGCCACCAGGAACCGGCCGGGCTCCATCCAAAACTCGAGGTGCGGGAAGTTCCCGGCAAGCGCCGCGACGCCGCGATCGAGCGCCTGCAAATCGATCTCACCGTGCCCCGGCTGTTCGGGAACGCCGATGCCGCCGCCGAGATCGACCACGCGCACATCGGGGAAGCGCCGCGCCAAGTCCGCGAGCAGCGCCCCGGTCTCGGTCCAATTGTCGATGTTGAACACGCCGCTGCCGGTATGCGCATGCAGGCCCGTCACGCGCACCCCGACGCGTGCCGCGAGCTCGGCCAATTCATCCGCCTCGCCGAACGGCACGCCGAATTTCGAATGGACCCCGGCCGTGCGCACGTGCCGATGGTGACCGCGGCCATGCCCCGGATCCATGCGCAGAAAAATATCCTTGCCGCGAAACGTCTCCGGCCAGGCTTTGAGCGGATAGAGGTTGTCCAAGGTGACGCGCACGCCTTGCGCGAATCCGTAGCGGTATTCGCTGTGCGGCGCGAAGTTCGGCGTGAACAGCACGCGCTCAGGATCGAGGCCGGGGATCGCGGCGGCGGCATGCTCGAGCTCGCCCTGCGAGACGCACTCGATGGTAAAACCGGCGGCGTACACGCGCCGCAGGATTTCCGGATGCCAATTGGCCTTCATCGCGTACGCCCAGCGCTTCACCGAGCGCACGCCTTGCAGGGCGTTAATGGCCGTCTGCACGCTGGCGGCGTCATAGACAAAGGCCGCCGACTCGCGTGACGCGATCTCGAGCAAGCGCCGGCGCTTGCCCGGCTCTTCCCACCAGGCGACGGGAGGCGCTGCCGGCCGCTGCTCCGCGAACAGCTCCTGCCAGGTCGGCCCGAGGACGTGGTCCGATCCGATGCCCTGAATCAGCCTCTCGTGCAGCTGCTGCACCAGCCGGTCGCCGTGCGATTCGTCGATCACGAAGGTGAAGTTGAGATCGTTGGCGGCTTGCGTGACCAGGTAGATCTTGTGGTCCTGGAACAGTTCGAACGCCGGACCGAGCTCGTGCAGGATGCCGCGGATGTTGTGGCCGAGCAGGCTCACACTGGCGCAGGGACCCAGAATCTCGACGCGGCACAGATGCCCAAGGGCCGACGTCAAGCGGTCGAGCGCCGCGTCGTCCAGGGAATTGGCGCCCGGGTCGAGCGACACGGTGACATTCGTTTCGGACGTCGACACCAGATCGACCGACATGCCTTCGCGCTTGAATATTTGAAACGCATCCGCCAGAAACCCCACTTGATGCCACATGCCGGGGCTGTCCATGGAAACCAGCGTGATGCCCTTCTTGATCGCGATCGCCTTGACCTGCGCGGCGCTCCCGGCGACGTTCGAGGACACGATGGTTCCCTCGAGTCCGGGCGCCTGCGTGGCGTACACATGCAGGGGAATCTGGTACTGGCGCACCGGCAGCAGGCAGCGCGGATGCAGCACCTTGGCGCCGTTGCTGGCGATCTCCTGGGCCTCGTCGTAATGCAGGGCGCGCAGCAGCCTCGCGGTGGGGACGGCGCGCGGATTCGCGCTGAACATGCCGGGCACGTCGGTCCAAATCTCGAGGCGCTGCGCACCGAGCTTGGCCGCGATATAGGCACCCGACGTGTCCGATCCGCCGCGGCCCAACAACACGGTCTCACCCGAGTCGTTCGCGGCGATGAAGCCCTGGGTGATGATCACCCGATCGAGCGCATGCCAGCGCGACTGCAGCCCCAAGTCGGGCGTGAACTCGCAGGTGGCCGAGAGGAAATCGGCCTTGAGGCCGGCGCCGCGGTGCGGATCGGCGCGCAGCACCGCGCGCGCGTCTTGCCAGGCCGTGGGCACGCCCTGCGCGTTGAGGAATGCCGCTCCCAAACTGGTGGCGAGCAGTTCACCCATCGACATGACGCGCGCGCGCAGAGCGTCGGTGAGTTCGCGGTGCGTCGCAAGCCGCGACGCCAATTGCTCGAGCTCGCGCATGAACGCCTCGAATTGCGCGCCGGGCGTTACCCCCAGGGTGCGCGCGAGATCGCGATGCATGGTGTCGATGTGCGTGAGGACGCTCGCCTGCGCGCCGTCGATGGCGGCGACCAGCAGGGACTCGAGCCGGTCCGTGATACCCGACAGCGCCGAGTGCACGATCACGGGTCGCAAGTCCGCCGCCTTTCGAGCGCGGACCACTGTCGCAATGTTGTGCCAGTTCGCGGCGCTCGAGACGCTGGTGCCGCCGAACTTGAGCACCACCCAGGGTTGACTATCGGCCGGCACGCGGGTCAGCCAGCTAATCGTCCTCGAAGATATCGCGCAGCTCTTTTTCCAACTGGCGCTCGGCGAGTACGTCTTCCACGCGGCTCCAAGCCGCCTTGCCGCGTTTCGCGGCGACGGCCGCCTTCGGGCGCCGTTCGGTGCGCTCGATCAGGGGATCGAAGTCGTGCGACTCTTCGGCTTCCCCGAGAAACTCGTCATCGATGTCGAAATGTTCGTCTTCGCGTTCGCTCATTGTTCGAGAAAAGTCCCTGAAATCAATAGGATCAGCCCAAGCGCCGAAGCTGCGCACTATAGCCGATTCTGCCGGCCATTCAACTAGCAGCCGATCGGACCCAAGTCCTTCTGAGCCAGGCGCCCCGCGACGCCCCTGACCGACGGCTGCCGCATATCAAGTGCCGGTACGCGCCTCGTCGGCCCGCGCCGGCAGTGCGTCCTGCGCGATCGCCCGGTTGACCGCCGAGAAAACCGCCAGCAGTGACGCTGTAATGATATTGGGGTGCATACCGGCGCCAAACAAGGTACGGCGCGACTGCGTGGTGATTTCGATGAAGGAGACGGCCTTGGCCGCGCTGCCCTGGCCGCGCGAATGCTCTTCGTACGACAGCACATCGAACGGCAAAGCGATGGCCTTGACCAGAGCATCGATCGGGCCTGCGCCCTGGCCGTGCCAGGTCTGCAGCCGGCCGCCCTGCTGCGGTGCCTGTCCGTCCTTCTCCAGCACTTGAACGGTGATTCGTTCGCTGTCCGCACCATCCGTGGACGCGGCCAATTGGTGAGAGCGATATTCGTAGGGCAGTCTGGGCGCGAGGTATTCGCTATTGAACAGGTCCCATAATTCCTTAGAAGTCAATTCCTTACCCGTGATATCTGCAGCCGATTGTACGACCTGGCTGAACTCGATTTGCAGGCGGCGCGGCATCACCAGGTGGTAGTCCCGCTCCAGCAGGTAGGCCACTCCGCCCTTGCCCGACTGACTGTTGACGCGAATGATGGAATCGTAAGAGCGGCCCAAGTCGGACGGGTCGATGGGCAGGTAGGGAACATCCCAAATGTCGGCCTCGCTGCGTGCCGCCAACCCCTTCTTGATGGCGTCCTGATGGGACCCTGAGAAAGCCGTGAACACCAGGTCGCCCACATAGGGGTGGCGCGGATGGATGGGCAGTTGGTTGCAGCCTTCGGCACAACGCGCCGCCTCATTGATGTTCGAGAAATCCAGTTTTGGATCAATCCCTTGAGAGTAGAGATTCAAGCTTAACGTTACGATATCGACATTTCCCGTGCGCTCGCCGTTGCCGAATAACGTGCCCTCCACCCGCTCGGCGCCCGCCATGACCGCGAGTTCCGCGGCCGCCACGGCCGTCCCCCGGTCGTTATGTGGGTGCACGCTCAAAATCAGCGAGTCGCGCCGGCTCACGTGGCGCAAAAACCATTCGATCTGATCGGCATAGACGTTGGGTGTTGCCATCTCGACCGTGGCCGGCAGATTCACGATCGAGCGATGGCGCGGCGTCGGTTCCCAAACCGCATTGACCGCATCGCAAATCTCCACCGCAAAGTCGAGTTCGGTTCCCGTGAAGCTCTCCGGACTGTACTCGAACACCCACTCGGTGTCGCGATTGCGCAGCGCGTGCTCGCGTACGGCCGCGGCGCCGCGCACCGCGATATCGACGATGCCCGCGCGGTCGGTGCGAAACACCACGCGCCGCTGAGCCACCGAGGTCGAGTTGTAGACATGCATGACGGCGCGGCGCGCGCCTTTCAGGGAATCGTAGGTGCGTGCAATGAGCTCGGGCCGGGCCTGCGTCAGGACTTGAATGGTGACATCGTCAGGCACCAGATCCTGCTCGATGAGTTCGCGCACGAAATCGAAGTCCGTCTGCGATGCGGCCGGAAATCCGACCTCGATTTCCTTGAATCCGATCCTCACCAGCATGTCGAACATGCGGCGCTTGCGGGCGCCGTCCATGGGTTCGATCAGCGCCTGATTGCCGTCCCGGAGATCAACGCTGCACCACGTGGGAGGGGCATCGATGACCCGGCTGGGCCAGGTTCTGTCGGGAAGGTCAACGGCGGAAAAGGCGCGATACTTGGTCGACGGATTACGCAACATGATCGTCTCTCGCTCTCAAGCTGATCTTATGCGCCTGCGGCGCAACTGATGAGATTTTCCGGTCTTGAAGCGCCGACCGATGGCGCGGGATGGTGGCGCCTAGCGGCGCAGCAGCCCCAGTCCCAGCGGCGGCAGGTTTCGAAAGGCGTCGGCTGACTTGCGGGCGGAATCGCACATTGCGCCCGAATGTAGCATTACCGCTGCGCACCGCGCAATAGCGGCGGATAATGCGAGGAATACACTTTAGCGGGGGTCGGCGTTGACGAATCAAATCAGCCGCGGCGCTGTCAACCAAACGCCGCCGCTCGAGAACTACAACCTGTTTGCGACCGATGCGGCCCTGCAGGAGGCGGTGCGGCGGGAGGGCGCGGCCGCCGCGTTGCCGCAACTGACGGACGCCGGCGGCGCACTCGGCAGCGCGCAGAATTTTGAACATGCACGGCTCGCGAACCGCCATGCGCCGCGGCTGCGCAGCTTCAACGTGCAAGGCGAACGCATCGACTCGATCGAGTTTCATCCCTCGTGGCATGCGTTGATGGAAGGCATCGTGGCGCGCGGCTACCACAGCAGCCCGTGGCTCCGCGACGGCCGCTCGAGCCCGGGTGCCCACGTGGCGCGCGCCGCCGGCTACTTGCTGCAGGCGCAAGTGGAATGCGGGACGCTGTGCCCGACCACCATGACCTACGGGGCCGTCGCCGCCATGCGCCATGATGCGTGGCTGCAGCGCGACTGGCTGCCGACCCTGCTGACGCGCCACTACGACCCACGCGAACTGCCGATCGGGCAGAAGCGCGGCGGCTTGGTCGGCATGGGCATGACGGAGAAACAGGGCGGCTCGGACGTGCGCTCGAACACCACGCGGGCAGAGCGCACGGCCGACGGTTCCTATCGGCTCACCGGGCACAAGTGGTTCTTCTCCGCGCCGCAGTGCGATGCCCATTTGGTGCTGGCACAGACCGCGCACGGCCTGTCGTGCTTTTTCGTTCCGCGACGACTGGCGGATGGCGCCCGCAACGGCATCGTCATTCAGCGCCTCAAGGATAAACTCGGCAATCGCTCGAACGCGTCGTCGGAGGTCGAATTCGCCGACGCCTGGGCGCATCTGCTGGGCGAGGAAGGCCGCGGCATTCCCACCATTCTCGAGATGGGGACATACACCCGCCTCGACTGCGTCACCGGCAGCGCCGGCATGATGCGGCAGGCGGTGGTGCAGGCGCTGCATCATGCGCGGCATCGCAAGGCCTTCGGCGCCTTGCTGATCGATCAGCCGCTGATGCAGAGCGTGCTCGCCGATCTCGCCGTCGAATCGGAGGCTGCCACCGCGCTTGCGATGCGCCTGGCGCGCGCCTTCGACAGCGACGCCGAGAGCGAGACGGGATTGCGCCGCGCGCTTACTTCCGCGGCAAAATTCTGGGTCTGCAAGCGCGGTTGCGAGCTGGCCGCGGAGGCCATGGAGGTGCTGGGCGGCAACGGCTACACCGAGGAATTGCCGCTCGCCCGCATGGCCCGCGAGATGCCGGTCAATTCGATCTGGGAGGGGTCGGGCAACATCATGTGCCTGGATGTGTTGCGGGCGTTCGGCAGATCCAGCGCCGCGCGCGACGCCGTGCTGCACGAACTCGGCGCGGCGCGTTCGCTGCACGCGGGCTTCGACGCTGCCTTCGCGCGCTTCGCCGCGGTGCTCGATGCGGGCCCGCCCCCCGAGGCGGAGGCGCGCCGCTTCACCCAGCAATTCGTGGTGCTCATGCAGGCCGGCCTGTTGCTGCGTGCCGCGGCCGGACCTGGATCGACTGCCGTCGCCCTGGGCTTTTGCGCAACCCGGCTCAACGCCGCTTCCGGATGGGGCGCGGTGTTCGGCGCGAGCGGCGCCGTGCCGGATGCCGCCGTCATCCTGGATCGCGCGTGGAGCGAATAGCGATCTGGCGACGCACCTGGTATCAGGAGATGTAACGACCCGCGCCGATTCCTGCTCGCCGCTCGGGCGACTAATCCTGCATCCGTCGTTCGAGAATCGCGGGCGTCGTCAAGTCCAACCCTGCAGCCGATTCTGCACGATCCGCGTCAAGAATTCCGCGTGCCGATCGTCGTCGTTCAATGCAGGCACCAAGGTGAGCCGTTCGCCGCCGAATTCCTCGAACTTTTCGCGATATTCGATGGCCACCTCTTGCAGCGTCTCCAGACAATCCACCGCGAAGGAAGGCGACACGACGGTGACCCGGCGCACGCCGCGCGCGGCCAGGCTCTTCAGCGCGTCCTCGGTGTACGGCTGCAGCCACACCACCGATCCAAACCGGGACTGATAGCAATGCGAATACTCGTCCGGCGCCAATCCGAGCTGCGACACCACCAGCCGCGTCGTCTCGAGCGCCTGTGACTGGTAGGGGTCGCCCTCCTTCACGTACACGGCCGGTATTCCATGATAGGAGAACAACAGATGGGATCGCTCGCCGATTTCGCTCCAATGCTCCAGAATGCGCGCGGCCAGAGCTCCGATGTAACCCGCGTCGTCGAAGTAGTCGTTGACGAAGCGGGTTTCCGGCAGCCAGCGCCAACGCTGCAGCACACGGCTGGTGCGGTCGAACACCGATCCGGTGGTCGAGGAGCAATACTGCGGGTACAACGGCACGACCAGCAGTTTCCTGACGTTTTGTTCGGCCAGTGTTTTGATCACCTTGGCAATGCTGGGGTTGCCATAGGTCATGGCGAGGTCGACGCGAACCTTGTCGCCCAAGGAGTCGCGCAATCTCACGCCGATCTTTTCGGTGAGCCGCTTCGAATAAACCAGCAACGGCGAACCGCCGCGCATCCAGATCTTGCGGTAGTTGCGCAGCGTCTTGACCGGCCGAAAAGGCAGCACGACCCCGTACAGCAACGGCAGCCAGACCAGCCGCGAGGTGTCGATGACTCTGCGGTCGCCCAGGAACTCGCGCAAGTAGCGTCGCACGGCAAAATAGGACGGTGAATCCGGCGTGCCGAGATTGACCAGCAATACGCCGATGCGGTCGGGCGCCGCCTCTGCCTGCGCCACGGCGCGATAATACGACATTGAGCAAATCCTTAAAGGTTCACCCCACAGTATACTGTGGGTGATGCTGTGGTTCCGCCCAAACGAGATCGAGGCGCTGCATTTGAGCCTGAGCGTCGCGGCGCGCAGCCTCCTCCTCGGCCTGCCGCCGGCGGTTCTGGTCGCCTGGGTGCTGACCCGGCGCCGTTTCATCGGGGATACGCTGCTCGACGCGTTCGTGCATCTGCCGCTGGTTTTGCCGCCGGTGCTGGTCGGTTACCTGTTGCTGGTGCTGTTCGGCGCCCGCGGACCCTTGGGCGCGTGGCTGTCGAGAACCGCCGGCGTCGAACTCATTTTCACCCGCAACGGTGCGGCGCTCGCGACCGCGGTGATGACCTTCCCGCTGATGGTGCGCGCCATGCGCCTGTCGCTGGAGAATGTCGACCGGGGACTCGAGGATGCGGCGCGCACGCTCGGCGCCGGCGCCCTCGATCGCTTTGCCACGATCACCCTGCCGCTGATGCTGCCGGGCGTGCTGGCGGGCGCCATCACGGCATTTTCCGCATCGCTCGGCGAGTTCGGCGCGGTCATCACCTTCGTGTCGAATATTCCCGGCGAGACACGCACACTGCCTCTGGCGCTGTACACCGCGCTGCAGACTCCGGACGGCGACCGGGCGGCGGCGCGCCTGGCTTGCATCTCGTTGGCGTTGGGCTCGAGCGGTCTGTTGCTGTCCGAGTGGTTCGCGCGCCGCGTGCGGCGCGTACTCGGCCGCTGATGCTGAGCGTCGCCGTCCAGAAGCGCCGCGGCGGTTTCGCGCTCGACGCCCGGTTCGATCTGCCGACCCCGGGCGTGGTGACGCTGTTCGGGCGTTCGGGCTGCGGCAAGAGCACCTTGGTCAACATCATTGCCGGACTCCTCGCTCCGGACAGCGGACGCGTCGCGCTCGACGGCACGGTGCTCCACGATACGCAACAGCGCATCGACATTCCCGCCGAGGGCCGGCGCATCGGCTGTGTGTTTCAGGACGCTCGCTTGTTTCCGCACTTGAACGTCGCGGCGAATTTGCGCTACGCGTCGCGGCGCGCGCGCGGTCCGACGGTCATCCACCACGACGACGTCGTCGGCCTGCTCGCGCTCGAGCCCCTCATGCAGCGGCGGGTCCACCATCTCTCGGGCGGCGAGCGGCAGCGGGTGGCGCTGGGCCGCGCGCTCCTGCGGCAACCGCGACTGTTGCTGCTGGATGAGCCCTTGGCGTCGCTCGATGCGGCGCGGCGCGAGGAGGTTCTGCCGTATCTTGAGAAATTGCGGGATCAGTCGACCATCCCCATGGTCTATGTCACCCACAACTTCGACGAAGTGCTGCGCCTCGCGACCTGCATCGTACTGATGGAATCGGGCAGGACCGTGGCTCAAGGCGGGGTCGGCGAGATGAGCGTGCATCCGAGTCTGCGCGCCATCATCGGCGCCGATGCGGTCGGCGCCATCGTCGAGGGCACGGTACTCGATGCGGATGCGGGCAGCGGACTCAGCCGGGTGCGGGTTGGCGGCGGAGAGCTCCGCGTGCGCCTCGAGAAAGGCGCCGCGGGCGCGAAGCTGCGCGTGCAATTGCTGGCGCGGGATCTCATCGTCGCGACGCAGCCGCCCCGTTACCTCAGCGTGCGCAACAGCCTGGCCGGAATCATCACCGCCGTGACCGGCGACGATGCGGAGTCGGACTTGATCGAGATCGACATCGGCGGGCCCGTGATCATCGCGCGCATCACCCAGGCGGCGAGCCGCGAATTGTCGCTGCGGCCAGGCTTGGCGGTGTGGGCGCTGGTGAAAACGGTGTCGCTGCGCCCCCACCCGGGGGGCCTCGACGCTCAGCCCGCGGTATGAGCCTGTCTGACCAACGATGCGCCTACTGCGGCCGCCCCACATCGGCATCTTTCCGCGACCCAGGCTTAGGTGACACGCGTCCCCAGATGCAAGATCGCGACGATATGGTCGTGAGGCTGCAAGCCGACCAGCTGCTTGACCCCCGGATCGTACGCGGCCGCGCCGGTCTTCCACATCACGCCGAACCCCAGGGCATGCGCCGCCAGAAACAAATTTTCCACTGCCGCGCCGACCGCGATCACCTGCTCGATCTCCGGCACCTTGGTGTTGGCGCGGTCGACCGCGCAGCCGACCACGACGATGCTCGGCGAGCGCTTGATTTTCTCGCGCTCCGCCGCGAACTGCTCATCGGTCATCGACGGCAATCTCAGGCGCTTGGCCGCGGCCGCCGCGGCCGCAAAGGGCTCGCGGTCGGCTCCATTGTGCACGCTGAAGCGCCAGGGCTTGAGCCGCCCGTGGTCCGGCGCCCGGGCCGCCGCCTGCAGCAGGCGCTCGAGCTGGTCGGCGCTCGGACCGGGTTCGGTCAGACGTCCGGCGGAGGATCGCGTATCGATGGCTGCAAAAATTTCCATGGGGACTCCGGCATATCGGCTATGATCTCGCGCGGGAGTATACCCATAGAGCCTTCAAAGGAGCCCTCAATGAACCGTATGGTTTTTGCGTCGCTGGCAGCCATGGTGAGCGCGGGTGCGATCGCGGCGCCGGTCACTTACGTTCTCGATCCCACGCACACCTTCCCGAGCTTTGCGGCGGATCACATGGGCGGTTTGTCGGTGTGGCGCGGCAAGTTCAACACGACATCGGGCAAAGTCGTTTATGACAAGGCGGCCCCGTCCGGCAGCATCGAGGTCACCGTCGACGTGAGTTCGATCGACTTCGGCATGCCGAAGCTGAACGAGCACGCCAAATCCTCGGAGATTTTCGACGCGGCGAAGTACCCCACGGCGACTTACACCGGCAAATTCACCAAGTTCGACGGCGCCTCGCCCACGGAAGCCCAAGGCACTCTCACGTTGCACGGAGTGACCAAACCGCTGACGCTCACCATCAACTCTTTCCTGTGCAAGCCCAGCCCGATGACCAAGAAGGAAGTGTGCGGCGCGGACGCGTCCGCGACCTTCAATCGGGCCGATTTCGGGGTGAATTTCGGCGAGAAGTACGGATTCAAACAGGAAGTGACCCTGCAGATCCAAGTGGAAGGCAGCCCCGCGGCTTGACCGGCACCCGGCACCCGGCGCGGCCGGGTGTCATTTCAAGCGGGCTTGTAGCGAAACCTCAAGTCGATGAGGTGCGCGAACAGCGCCGCCACCAGCCACGGCGCAATGCGTTGCCAGGGCTCCCCCAACAGTGCCGCGCGCAGCGCAATCATCAACGCGGCGCCTGCGCTCAAGGCGACGATCAGTTCCAGGGCGGGTAGTCCGCGCCGCGTGGTCCGGCGCAGCAGCGTGAGCACGGCCCATTCGGCCAGCATCAACACCAAGATAAAGTCGACGATCCGGCCTGTGGCAAACAGCTCAGCCATGGGTGGCGAGCGGCACGGTCACGCGCACGCCGGCCCCGCCCCGCGGGTCCCCTCGGCCCAGCCACGCGTCGCGAGCGGCATGGTCATGCCCGCGCCAGCCCCAGCAGGTGGGCCATGTCCTTGGCGAAGATTCGCATGTGCGTCAACGGCTTGGCACGCACCAGCTTCTTGTGCATGTACGCCTGCCACGTGAGGCGTTGCACGTCGGGGTCCTTGCAAATGCTGACGAAGCGCTCGCGGCGTTTGTCGGTGGAATACCAGAAGCGCTGCATGATTCCCAGCACCCAAAACACCGTGCCGTGCGCTTTCATGAAATTGCGGCGCGCGGCGCGCAGGGCGCGCGCATCGCCGGTCTTCAGAAATTGCGCCGCCGCCGCGGCCGCAAACCGTCCGCCCGCCATGGCGTAGTAAATGCCCTCCCCCGACGCAGGAGCAACCACACCCGCCGCATCGCCGGCCAGCACGATGTCGCGGCCGTCGTCCCAGCACTTGAGCGGCTTCATGGGAATCGGCGCGCCTTCACGCCGCACGGTCTCGGCGCCATCCAGCAGCGACACTGCCCGCAGATCTCCCACCGCGCGGCGCAGCGAGAATCCCTTGTTGGCGCTGCCCACACCGACGCTCGCGGTCTCGCCGTGCGGGAAGATCCAGGCATAAAAATCGGGCGATAGTTTTCCTTGGTAGTACACGTCGCAGCGCGTCGCGGAGTACTCCCCGCCAGGGTTGCTGGGCACGCGCACGATCTCGTGATACGCGGCGACGTAACGGATCGCGTCGGCCCCCGGGATACATTGCTTGGCGACCGCCGACATGGCGCCGTCCGCCCCGATCACGGCCCGCGCGCGCACCTGCCGTTCCTCGAGCCGCTCGCGAAAATTGACCACGGTAACGCCGTCGGCGTCGCGGGTGATGCGTTCAAAATTTCCCCGCCGTAGCTCCGCGCCGGCGCCGGCTGCCCGTTGCCGCAGCCACTCGTCGAACACCTCACGGTCCACCATGCCGACGAACCCACCGTCGATGGGCATGTCCACGGCTTTTTGCGCGGGCGAGACCATGCGCGCAGAGTTGACGCGCGCCACCAGGAGCGAGTCCGGGATCTCGAATTCCTCGATCAGCTTCGGCGGGATGGCGCCGCCGCATGGTTTGATGCGGCCCGCGCGGTCCAGCAAGCACACCTTGAAGCCCTGCCGGGCCAGATCGGTGGCCGCGGTCGCCCCGGAAGGACCTCCGCCCACCACGACCACATCGAAAGTTTCCATGGCACTCTCCCTACCCTCTACAACTGGATTGTCTGATTCGGCCGGTTCGCCGGATGCATTCGCAACTCGATGGTCTGATCCGGCCGGTTGGCCGGATGCACCCGCAACTCGATGGTCTGATCCGGCGGGTTGGCCTGATGCAGACGCGTGTGCGGCCGCGGAGCGGGCGCGGACTTGCGCGGCGAAATTCGCCGCGAGCAGAAAGAGCAGTGCTTCGACGGCGAATACGGCGCCGAAGGCGATCACCGGCGAGCCGAAGAAATGGCGAACCGCGTCAACGATGAACGTTCCGACGACGCCGCCCAGTGCGAAAGCCACGGCCTGCGCTGCCCCCCACAAACCCATTCGTACGCCCGCGCTGCCCGCTGCGCCGTGATGGGCGAGTTCCATCATGGATCCGATCGCGGCCACCGCAAACACGCCGTTCGCCGCGCCCAGCACTGCGACGGAGGCACGCAAAGGCCACGCAGGTCCGACCATGCCCGCGGCGGCAAGACTGACGAGCGCAGCGGCGGATGCGCAGCAACCGCCGATCATCCAAGAGCGCAATGTTCCGCGCCTCCGGCTGCCGCTGCACGCCATCCCGACTACCAGCATGCCGGCGAGCACGGCCGAGTGCCACAGTCCGGACAATTGCGCGGACTCGCCGATCGAGTAGCCGAAGATCAGGCCGGCGAACGGCTCGAGCAGCAATTCCTCTGCGCTGTAGGCAAGCATCGATACGAACACGAACAACGTGAAGCCGCGCGCCTGCGGCTCCGACCAGACTCGCCGCAGCGCAAGTTTGAACGATGTCCCCTGCTGCGCGGACGCCCGGTGCAGCGACGCCGCGCCACCGCCGCCGGCACCGCCGTCAGTGCCGGCGCGACTGCCGGCGCCGCCGCCGGAGCCTTCCACCTTCCACACCGCCAGGAGCGCTACAGCTAAAGCGCTTGCCGCCGCAATGGCGGTGACATTCAGCAGGCGCTGCGGTGTGAAGGGATCCAAGAAGTGACCGACCACGGTCGAGGTGACCGCAAAACCCAGGATCATGAGTATCCACATGAGCGTGGCGGCGGCCGCCCGCCTCTTGTCGTCGACGCGCTGCGCCATCAAAGCCAGGAGGGAGGTGCCGGCAGCGCCCACGCCCAGGCCGACCATGACGTACGCCAACACCGCGAGCAGCAGGGCCGGGAACAAACCCTGCGCAAGGCGCACCGTGGCAAATGCGCAGAGCACGCCGCCGAGGGCGAGCAATGCCATTCCTCCCACGATCCACGGCGTGCGCCGGCCTCCGATATCCGAACCATGTCCGAAACGCGGCCGGATGAACTGCACCGCATAATGCAACGCGACCAGCATGCCGGGCAGCAGCGCCGGAAGCGCGTATTCCACCACCATCACGCGGTTCAACGTCGAGGCGACGAGAACCACCACCGAGCCGAGCGCCGCCTGCACCAAGCCCAGACGAATGATGCCTGGCCAGCTGAGGGCAGGCGCAGCCCGATCCAAGGCACCGCTGGAGCCGGCCGTGGCGCTTTTCCCTGGCGGCGCAGACTGGTCCGTGATGGCGCTGCCGGCGCCGGCCGCTGCGCCGCTCACGATGCGAGTCCCTGCAAGGCAAATCCAGCGATCAACATGCCGAGCACATAGAGGGTCACGCCGGTACCGTTGTACCAAGGCGCGAGCGCGCGCGGATCCTTCAGCAGCCGCGGCATGGCAAGCAGCTGAAAAACCAGAATCGCGCCGATGAACACGGCATGCGTGGCGCGGCCCCAGTCGATCAGCAACGCCACCACCACCGCCTGCGGCAGCGCCATCACCAGGCACGCCACTTGACCGGCGCGAGCGGGTCCGAGCTGCACCGGCAGCGAGCGCACCGCGGAACGTCGGTCGCCTTCGATCGACTTGAAATCGTTGAGAGTCATGATGCCGTGCGCCCCGAGGCTGTACAGCGCCGCAACGATCAAGATCTTGGGGGCGGGAGTCGCTCCGCCCGACATCACCGCGGCCCCGGTCACCCAGGCAAAGCCCTCGTAGCACACGGCACAGGCAAGGTTGCCCCACCAGCCGTTCTGCTTGAGCCGGATCGGCGGCGCGCTATACAACCACGCCAGCGCCAAACCCACGACCGACGCGCCGAACACCCAGCTGCCGAGCGCGGCTGCCCAGGCGAGCGACAGCAGCGTCCAGAGAACGGCAACGTAGAGACCCCAGCGCCCGGGCATGCGTCCGGAGGGAATCGGGCGATTGGGTTCGTTGATGGCGTCCACGTGGCGATCGAACCAATCGTTGACCGCCTGACTGGCGGCGCATAGCAGCGGTCCGCACAGCACCACGCCGCCGAGTATCGAGGGCCAGTGCCCGCGCGCCGGTACACCCGAGGACACGGCGCCACAGGCAAAAGCCCACATCGGAGGAAACCAGGTGATCGGCTTCAGCAGTTCGAGGACGGTCGACGGCGCGGGCGAGCGGGCGGGCAGTACGGAATCTATCGGACGGGACATCACATCACCTTCAGGAGTTCGAGGGCCGCCGAGGCGCGGGCAGCTCGCCAGGCACTACGGAAGATCGGACGGGACATCACATCACCTTCAAAGACTGAAAAAAAAAATTTCGTCATGCGGCTGTTTTGCATGATCGAAAACTATTGGAAATCGAGCTGTTCGCTTTCGGTCGATGCAAGGTCGCCAAGACCGTAGCGGCGCAGCTTGGCGTACAGGCTTTGGCGGCTCAACCCAAGAATTTCGGCGGCTGAGGCGCGATTGTCGCCGGTCAGTTCCAGCGCCGCCTCGATGCAGAGCTTCTCGATCATGTCGGTGGACTCGCGCACCAGGTCCTTGAGCGGCACCCGACCGACCAGCTCGGTGAGCTGAGCCACCGAACGCGGCTTGTCGCGGCTCACCTGCCGATCGAACGTCACGCGTTGCCCGACATCGCGGATGGTGAAGCCGAAGCAGGGCTCCTCCCCGTCGACCGATACCGCGCAAATCTCCACCTCGCTGTTCGAGCCGTATTCGCCGCGCACCTGGGTGGCGAACAGGCGCAGAGACCCATGCTCGCGCAACTGCGCGGTCAGCAGGTTGAAGTCGACTCCGGAGCGGCCCAGCCAGCGCTCCAAGGATTCGTTGCGCGCCTGCTCCTCGGTCGCGAGCTGTACGAGATCGAGGAACGCGCGGTTGGCAAACGAAATCCGGCCGTCGACGCTGGTGACGACGAAACCCTCGGGCGCGCTGGCGACGATCTCCAGCACCTTGGATTGCGGCACGGTGCCCGCCGCGGCGGGATGCATGGCGTGCGGCGAGCTCAAGCGGATCATGAAAAACGAGGCGCGCTCTTCGCGAAACAACGAGGCGGAAATGATGAAATCGCGCGCACCGTCCGCGGAACGAGCCGGCACTTCGCTGGTGCGTCCGGTGGCCGCGACGCCGCCCAGCATGGCGTGCAATGCCTGGGTGCTGGCTGCGTCGAAACCGTCGGGGAACAGCCGCCCGACGAGGCGTTTGTTGCCTTCGCCGAGTATCCGGCCCGCGGCGGGATTCGCCTCCAACACCTTGCGCGCGGCCGCATCGACGATCAGCACCGCCTCCGAGGCGACCTGGAACAGCAAACGATGGCGTGCCTCGGCCTGGCGCAGTTTCAGATATTCACGCTCCATCGACTGCTGGGTGTTGACGAGTTGCTGCTGAAGCGCCGCCATCGGCTGCATGCTGCGGCCGAAAGCCACCACATGCCCTTGCTTGGGTACTTCAACGGCCGCATACATGACCGGCAGGTCCGGACCGCTGCTCGAGCGATGGTTGACCACGCGCCAGCGCGGCTTGCCCTTGGCGCCCGATTCACGCAGCAACGCCTCGATCTTGGGCCGGCTGTCCGCCGTCACGGTATCGGCCCATTGCTTGCCCACCCAGGAGTCGGCCAACTCGACCGCGAGTTCGTCGCTACCGAAGGATACGTCGCGTATCACACCGCGGCGCGTATCGGAAACGACCAGCGCGACATCGGACGCGACCGTGATCAGCCTGCTGGCCGTGTCGCTGTCCAGGTCGTTGAACCACTTCTTTGCACCGCTAAACTGCTTCACGAGACCTCATTCATTCGACGCTATATAACCGACCCCCTAAGCCCCGGCTGTGGTCCACTAGGAACTCACTGCCGCGACTCTGATCCAAAAGCTCACCCTGCCTAGACTGATCCGAAAAACTCACCGAGGTACGAATTTCACCGCGCTACGCGGCACATCTGCTCCGCCCGCTCGACCGCCTCCTGACCATCCGCCGCGGTGGCGTCGGCGCCCACCAGAGCGGCAATCTCGGGCTTCGCCACCAGGATCGGACCACCGACCAGCACGCCCACCGAGCGGTTGCGCGAGGTGCGGCGAATCTTGCCGATGATGTCGGTGACATCGTCCAAGCGGGTTTCACTTCCCACGGATAATCCAACAACTGCAAACCAATTCTGACGTAACACATCAAGTATGTCCGTGTCCGCGGACGGAAACTCGTGCCACACATCCCACCCGGCACGGCACAGAAACTGGGCGACCAGCGCAATCCCGAAGGTATGCTGGTCTCCGGGAATGGGCGCGAGGAGAATGCGCCGATCCACGGTCGGCACCGCCCCGTCGCTGCGGAACTCGGATCCCAGCTCCCTGAGCAGCTGATGCAGGCGGCACAGCCCGACCGTCACCTGCATGAAGTCGCACTCATCCTCCTCCCACATCAACCCCAGCTCGCGCGCCGCGGGCGCCAGCAGCTGCAGACAGATCAGCTCCATTGTGGCTCCCCGGTGGCGGACCGTGTCCACGTACGCCGAGGCGACGCCGGTGTCGTGCGCCAGCAGCAGGCGCACCAGCTCCTTCACGTCCGCTGCGTCGGGCGCCTTGCAATCGACCGTTTTGGCCACTTCCGGCGTCACCGACGCGCGCCGCGCCAATACCAGCCGCGGCACGATCTCACTTTCTATCGTGCGCACCAATCGCACCATCCGCCCATCGCACTCACGCGCCACCTCTTGCTTGCCGCTTTGGGCAACGCCGCTGCCCCAACCGCCTCCGTCAGCTCCCTGCTCCCCGATATCGCCGATGCACATTGGTTTCAACCCTCCAATGAGAACGCGGGTCAACCCCCGCCGGTACCGCCCTTATCCACAGCTCTGGCCCAAGCTCCGTTCAAGCTGTGGCCCAGGTCCCGCTGTTCGCGTACCGGCTCGCCCGGACCATCGCAAACTTCATCCCCAGTTGTCAAGTTCCCTTTACGTATAGTTTAGTTGACAGATGGGATGTAACAGGACTAGGGTTCAATTCATGCCGCTATACACACCCGAGCAACGATTGCGACGTGACGCCTCCCCGTGGACGTTGGTCCAAGGGGTGCTGGCACCCATCCAATTCTTGGTATTCATCGTCAGTGCAGCGCTCGTGCTGCGGTTCCTGCTGACCGGAGAGGGGTTGGGGGCAGCGACCATATCGGTTGTCATTAAGACCTTTGTTCTCTACACGATCATGGTTACCGGCGCCATTTGGGAGCGTGCGGTGTTCGGCCGCTACTTGTTTGCCCAGCCCTTCTTCTGGGAAGACTTCGTCAGTATGTTCGTGCTCGCCTTGCACACCGCGTACTTGGCCGCGTTGCTACTCGGCACGTTGCATGCCCGTTATCAGATGTATCTCGCGCTGCTAGCGTATTCCGCCTATTTGCTTAACGCAACGCAGTTTTTGTTGAAGCTGCGGGCGGCGCGGCTCGAGGGGGCGCGGCTCGAAAGCTCGGGCGGCGGTGCAGCCTCGCGGGGCGCGCCGGCGACCGGAGTCGCGGCATGAGCGGACTCGGCACCTTGAACGGCGCGGCGCCCGGCGCCCTGCGGATTTCCGCGGAGCGCGGCCAGCGCGAGGTGTTCTGCGGTCTGACCGGAATCATCTGGTTGCACCGGAAGATTCAAGATGCATTCTTCTTGGTGGTGGGCTCGCGAACCTGCGCTCATCTGATCCAATCCGCGGCCGGGGTGATGATTTTTGCGGAACCGCGCTTCGCGACCGCCATCATCGACGAACGCGATCTGGCGGGCCTGGCGGACGCCAATGAGGAACTCGATCGCGTCGTGACGCAGCTGCTGGCGCGTCGTCCCGACATCAAACTGCTGTTTCTGGTCGGTTCCTGCCCGTCCGAAGTGATCAAGCTCGACCTGTCGCGCGCCGCGTTGCGCCTCTCCGGGCGATTTTCCCCGGGGGTTCGCGTGCTGAATTACTCCGGCAGCGGAATCGAAACCACCTTCACCCAGGGCGAGGACGCCTGCCTCGCGTCGCTGGTGCCGAGCTTGCCGGCGCGGCCGCCGCGGGAGGCTGCCAACCTGTTGATCGTCGGCGCCCTGGCGGACGTCGTGGAAGACCAAATGCGCCGCCTGTTCGAGGACATGGGGATTGCGGACGTAGAGTTCTATCCGCCGCGCCGCTCGACGGACCTGCCGACGGTGGGACCGGATACCCGTTTCCTGCTCGCGCAACCGTTCCTCGCCGATACCGCGCGCGCGCTCGAGGAGCGCGGTGCGACCTTCGTTCCGGCGCCTTTTCCGCTCGGCGCCGAAGGCACGTTGGCCTGGCTGCGGGCCGCGGCAGCGCATTGGAACATCGACGAAGCGGCGTTTCGCCGCGCGACCCAGCCCGCCTACGAGCGCGCGCAGCGGGCACTGTCGCCGTACCGCGATCGGCTCGCCGGCAAACGGGTGTTCTTCTTCCCCGACTCGCAACTCGAGGTGCCTCTGGCGCGATTCCTGGCGAATGAAATGCGCATGGAACTGATTGAAATCGGCACGCCGTATCTGCACCGCAGCCACCTCGCGGCCGACCTGGCGCTGCTGCCGCCGGGCGTCTCGCTGGTCGAAGGACAGCATGTCGAGAACCAGCTGGATCGCTGCTACGCGGCGAAACCCGATCTCGTGGTCTGCGGTCTGGGATTGGCCAACCCGCTGGAAGCGGCCGGGCTCACCACCAAGTGGTCCATCGAGCTCGTGTTCACACCCATTCAGTGCTTCAACCAGGCCGCCGATCTGGCGGAACTCTTCTCCCGGCCGCTGCTGCGGCGCGCGCGGTTGGTGGCCTGATGCAACTCACCGTGTGGACATACGAGGGACCGCCGCACGTCGGCGCCATGCGGATCGCGACCGCCATGCGCGGCGTGCACTACGTACTGCACGCGCCGCAGGGCGATACCTATGCGGATCTCTTGTTCACCATGATCGAGCGTCTGCCGCGCAGGCCGCCGGTGACCTATACGACCTTTCAAGCGCGGGATTTGGGCGGCGATACCGCGGGATTGTTCCAGCGTTCCGTGAGCGAGGCGTACGAGCGCTTTCAGCCGCAGGCCATGCTGGTGGGCGCCTCGTGCACCGCCGAGCTGATCCAGGACGACCCGGGCGGCCTGGCGCGGGCGCTGCGTCTGCCGATCCCGGTGGTGACCCTGGAATTGCCTTCCTACCAGAAGAAAGAGAACTGGGGGGCCGCGGAAACCTTCTATCAACTGGTGCGCGCGATGTGCGCGCACGACGCACCGGCGCCGGGTTTCAAGCGGCCGGCGCGCGAACCCGGCGTCCGGGCGAGCTGCAACATTCTAGGGGCCACGGCCTTGGGCTTCCGCCACCGCGACGATCTGATCGAGATCAAACAGATTCTCGAGCGGCTGCAGGTCGACATCAATGTCGTGGCGCCGCTCGGCGCCACGCCCGCGGACCTCGCGCGCTTGGGCGAAGCCGACTTCAATATCGTGCCGTATCCCGAGACCGGCGGCGTGGCGGCGCAATGGCTGGCGCGCACCTTCGATCAGCCGACCGTCAAGAGCATTCCGATCGGCGTGCGCGCGACGCAGGAATTCATCGCGGAAGTCGCCGCCTTGGCGGGCGTCGACCCCGCGGCGGCGGCCGAGTCCGGCGCCGCGCGTTCGAGCTGGTATTCGCGCTCGGTGGACTCCACGTATCTGACCGGCAAGCGGGTGTTTATTTTTGGCGACGCCACGCATGCCTTGGCCGCCGCGCGCATTGCCGCCGGTGAATTGGGATTCACCGTGATCGGATTGGGGACCTACAGCCGCGAATTTGCGCGCGACGTCCGCGAAGCCGCCACACAGTTGGGGATCGAAGCGCTGATCACGGACGACTATTTGCAAGTGGAAGCGCGGGTGGCCGAATTGCAGCCTGAACTCGTGCTCGGAACCCAGATGGAACGCCACATCGCCAAGCGCCTTGGCATTCCCTGCGCGGTGATATCGGCGCCGGTGCACGTGCAGGACTTTCCCGCGCGCTACTCGCCGCAGATGGGTTTCGAAGGTGCCAATGTGATTTTCGACACCTGGGTGCATCCGTTGATGATGGGCCTGGAAGAGCACCTGCTGACGATGTTCCGCGGCGATTTCGAGTTTCACGATGCGGCGCCCGCCTCGCACTTGGGGCACGGCACCGCCATCCCGCAACCGGCCGCGACGCCGCAACCGGCTGCCTCACCCGCTGCGGCACTCGCCGCGCTGTGGGCGCCCGAGGCCGAGAAGGAACTCGGCAAGATACCTTTCTTCGTGCGCGGCAAGGCGCGCCGCAATACCGAGCGCTTCGCCGCCGAGCGCGCTCTTGAATTGATCACCGTGGAGACGCTTTACGATGCCAAAGCGCATTTCAGCCGCTGAATCCATACCGCTGCGATTCGTCATGGTGACGATGGACAGCCATTTGTCGAGCGCCGTGGCGCGCGCGGCGAAGCGCCTGGCGAGGGAAATGCCCGGCCTGTCGCTCACGATCCATGCCGCGGACGAATGGGGCAGCGACCCGGGCGCGCTCGAGCGCTGCTGCGACGCCATTGCGGGCGCGGACATCGTGGTCGCGACCATGCTGTTCATGGAGGATCACTTCAAGCCCTTGCTGGCCGCGCTGCAGGCGCGGCGTGAGCACTGCGACGCCATGGTGTGTGCCATGAGCGCGGCCGAGGTGGTGAGGCTCACCCGCATGGGGCGCTTCAGCATGGACGGCAAGCAAAGCGGCCCGTTGAGTCTGCTGAAGCGGCTGCGCGGCGGGAAGAAGAAGGACAATCGGACGGCCGGCGCCGATCAAATGAAAATGCTGCGCCGGATTCCGCAGTTCCTGCGCTTCATTCCCGGCGCCGCGCAGGACGTGCGTGCCTACTTTCTGACGCTGCAATACTGGCTGGCGGGCTCCGAAGACAATCTGGTGAACATGGTGCGTTTCCTGGTGCGCCGTTTTGCCGCCGGGGCGCGCGCCGGACTGCAATCCACCGAGAAAGTGCCCGCCCCGATCGACTATCCGGAGGTGGGGGTGTATCACCCGAGCCTGCCCGCGCGCTTCAGCGACGATGCCCGGGATCTTCCCGGACGCGGCGAGAAAGGCACGGTGGGCTTGCTGCTGCTGCGCTCGTACTTGCTGGCCGGAAACTGCGGACACTACGACGGCGTGATTGCCGCGCTCGAAGCGCGCGGCTTGCGCGTCATACCGGCATTCGCGTCGGGCCTGGACTCACGGCCGGCCATCGACAAGTTCTTCGCCGACGCGGGCGTCGCGCGCATCGATGCGCTGGTATCGCTCACCGGGTTCTCGCTGGTCGGCGGTCCCGCCTACAACGATTCGAAGGCGGCCGAAGAGATCCTGGCGCAGCTCGACGTGGCGTATGTCGCCGCGCATCCGGTCGAGTTTCAGACCGTGGAGCAATGGGCCGGATCGGAGCGCGGCCTGCTGCCGGTCGAATCCACCATCATGGTCGCCATCCCCGAACTCGACGGCGCCACGGGTCCCATGGTGTACGGCGGCCGATCGCAGCAGGCGGGATCCGAGCACGACATGATCGCCCATCCGGAGCGCTCCGCGATGCTCTCCGCGCGCGTCGCCAAGCTGGTCGCGCTGCGGCGGGCGCAGCGCGCCGAGCGGCGGCTCGGAATCGTCCTGTTCAATTTCCCGCCGAATGCCGGCAACACCGGAACCGCGGCCTTCCTGTCGGTGTTCGAGTCCCTGCACCGCACGCTGGCCGGCCTCAAGCGCGCCGGGTACCGCGTCGATGTGCCGCCGAGCGTCGATGAGCTGCGCGAGAAGATCATCAACGGCAACGCCGGCCACTGCGGCGCGATCGCCAACGTGCACAAGCGCATCGCGGCGAGCGAGCACGTGCGCCGCGAGCGCTACCTGAAGGAGATCGAGGCTCAGTGGGGCCCGGCTCCGGGAAAGCAGCAGAGCGACGGTTCGTCGCTGTTCGTGCTCGGCGAGCGTTTCGGCAACGTGTTCGTGGGCATACAGCCGGCCTTCGGTTTCGAGGGCGATCCGATGCGGCTGCTGTTCGAGAAGGGGTTCGCGCCGACCCACGCATTCTCCGCCTTCTATCGCTTCCTGCGCGAGGATTTCGCGGCGCATGCGCTGCTGCATTTCGGCACCCACGGTGCGCTCGAATTCATGCCGGGGAAACAATCCGGCATGAGCGCGGAGTGCTGGCCGGATCGCCTCATCGGCGACATGCCGAATTTTTATCTGTATGCCTCGAACAATCCATCCGAGGGTACGATCGCCAAGCGCCGCATCGGCGCGACGCTCATCAGTTATCTGACGCCGCCGGTGGCTCATGCGGGCCTGTACCGCGGGCTGCTCGACTTGAAGAGTTCCATCGAGGGCTGGCGCACGTCGCGCTCCGACGACCCGAACCGCGGCTCGTTGCTGGCGATGATCGAGGCGCAGGCCGCGGAGTTGAATTTGTCCAAGCGTGGCCCTGTGAAGGCCGCCGCCATGGCCGGCCCCGCCCGGAGCCTCGAAGTGGCCGGTGCCGACCGGAACCTCGACGCGTCGGGCCCTGCCCGGAATGCCGACTTGACCGGCGCCGCCCGCGACGCCGACCTGCGCGTCGGGGAATTGGCGGCGAAGATCCTGGAACTCGAGTACACGCTGATTCCGCACGGCTTGCACGTGGTGGGACGCTCATCGACGGCGCCGGAGCGCGTCGATTTTCTGATCGCGATGGCAGAGGCTTCCGGCAGCGGCGCGCTGGCGGCCGATGCCGCGGCGTGCCGGACCGCGATGCAGGCATTGGTCGGCGGCCGTTCGCCCGAGCAGGCGCTCGAGGACGGCGGGTTCGCGCCCTTGGAAGCGGATATCGCGGTGCTGCGCGATCTGCAATCGGCCGATCGCATGCTCGCGAACAACGGCGAGATCGACGCGATGGTGCACGCACTCGACGGCGGCTTCCTGCGGCCCGCGACCGGCGGCGACGTGGTGCGCACGCCCGCGGTGCTGCCGACCGGACGCAATTTGCACGGCTTCGATCCGTTCCGCATCCCGAGCGCGTTCGCGATGCTGCAGGGCGCGGGGCAAGCCAGGCAGTTGCTGGAGCGCCATCTGGCCGAGGGCAATCCGCTGCCGGAATCCGTGGCTCTGGTGCTGTGGGGCACCGACAACCTCAAAACCGAGGGCGGCCCTATCGGACAGGCACTGGCGCTGATGGGCGCGCGCCCACGATTCGATGCCTACGGCCGGATCGCCGGCGCGACCCTGGTGCCGCTCGCCGAGCTCGGCCGGCCGCGCATCGACGTGCTGATCACGCTGTCGGGAATTTTCAGGGATCTGCTGCCGCTGCAGATCAAGTTGCTGGCCGAGAGTGCCTACCTCGCGGCCTGCGCCGACGAGCCTGTGGAGCAGAACTTCGTGCGCAAGCATGCCCTCGAGTATCAGCGAGAACACGGTTGCGACCTGGAGACGGCGGCGCTGCGCGTCTATGGCAACGCCGACAGCACCTACGGGTCGAACGTCAACCACCTGGTCGAGAATGGCCGCTGGAATGACGAGGATGAACTCGCGGAGACCTATACCCGCCGCAAGAGCTTCGCCTATGGCCGCGCCGGCCGGCCGGTGCAGCACACGAAATTGCTGAGCAGCGTGCTCAAGGATGTCGCGCTCACGTATCAGAATCTCGATTCGGTGGAACTCGGCGTCACCACCGTGGACACGTACTTCGATACGCTCGGCGGCATCAACAGCGCGGTGCGCCGCGCCAAGGGCGGCACCCCGACTCCGGTGTACATCGCGGATCACACCAGCGGCGCGGGCACGGTGCGCACGCTGGCGGAACAGGTGGGCCTCGAAACCCGCACCCGGACCCTGAATCCAAAGTGGTACGAGGGCATGCTCGAGCATGGCTACGAAGGCGTGCGCCAGATCGAGGTGCACGTGACCAACACCATGGGGTGGTCCGCGACCACCGGCGAAGTGCAGCCGTGGGTGTATCAGCAGATCACACAGACATTCATCCTGGATCCGGAGATGCGCGCGCGCCTCGCCAAGCTCAATCCGACGGCGTCGACCAAGGTGGCCAACCGCCTGCTCGAGGCGTCGGAGCGCAAATACTGGCAACCGGACGAAAAAATGCTTGCGGCGCTGCGCGCCGCCGGCGAGGAATTGGAAGATCGACTCGAAGGCATCTACGAAGGGGTTGCTGCATGAACATCGCCACCGTCCCGGTATCGGCTCTCAAGGCTCGGCCGGTTCGACCACTCGACGGCGACGGCAGCGTCCAGGTGCCGCTCGACCCGAATTTGAAAATCGGCAACGCCAAGGTGTTCGCTGTGTACGGCAAGGGCGGCATCGGCAAGAGCACCACGTCCTCGAACCTCTCGGTGGCGTTCTCCAAGCTCGGCAAGCGGGTGCTGCAGATCGGCTGCGACCCCAAGCACGACTCGACGTTCACCCTGACCAAGCGCCTGGTCCCGACCGTGATCGACGTGCTGGAATCGGTGAATTTCCATTCCGAGGAGCTGCGCATCGATGACTTCGTGTACACCGGCTACAACGGCGTGATGTGCGTCGAGGCGGGCGGGCCTCCCGCGGGCACCGGCTGCGGCGGCTACGTGGTCGGCCAGACCGTCAAGCTGCTCAAGGAACATCACCTGCTGGAAGACACCGACGTGGTGATCTTCGATGTGCTCGGCGACGTGGTGTGCGGGGGCTTTGCGGCGCCGCTGCAGCACGCCGACCGCGCGCTCATCGTCACGGCCAACGATTTCGATTCGATTTTCGCGATGAACCGCATCGTGGCCGCCATCCAGGCGAAGTCCAAGAACTATGCGGTGCGGCTCGGCGGTGTGATCGCGAACCGCAGCGCCGCCACCGACCAGATCGACAGATTCAACAATAAGGTCGGCCTGAAGACCATGGCGCGGTTCCCGGACCTGGACGTGGTACGCCGTAGCCGGCTCAAGAAGGCGACGCTGTTCGAGATGGAACCGTCCGCCGAGCTCGAGGCCATGCAGGCGGAATACATGCGCCTGGCGCAAGTCTTGTGGGACGGAACCGATCCTCTGGTTGCCGAATCGATGAAGGATCGCGACATATTCGATCTGCTGGGGTTCGACTGATGACTTCCGTGAGCTACCAACAGCGGCGCGGCGAACTGCAGACCTACTTCGACCGGACGGCGGTCGATGCCTGGGCGCGCCTCACCTCGACGGCGCCGGTGAGCCGGATTCGCGCCACGGTGCGCGCCGGCCGCGACGCCATGCGCGACACGCTGCTCGGCATGCTGCCGGAGGATCTCGGCGGCCGCCGCTTACTCGATGCCGGCTGCGGCACCGGCGCGCTCAGCGTCGCCGCGGCGCAGCGCAGTGCGCGGGTGGTTGCCGTCGACATCTCGCCGACCTTGATCGGCCTGGCGCGCGAGCGGCTCCCCGCCCAGCTCGGTGAGGGCGGCATCGACTTTCGCGTCGGCGACATGTTCGACACCGGCCTCGGCCGCTTCGACCACGTGGTGGCGATGGATTCGCTGATTCACTATCGGCCGCGCGACGTGGTGCGCGTGCTCGCGGGCTTCGCCGCCCGCACCGAACGGTCGATCGTCTTTACCTTCGCGCCGAAAACCCCGGCGCTGACGCTGATGTGGATCGTGGGGCGGCTGTTTCCACGCCGCGACCGTGCGCCGGCGATCGTGCCGCTGTCCGAGGCCTCGCTGCGCCGGGCATTTGCACAAGAACCCGGGTTGCGGCACTGGCGCGTCGGGCGCACGCAGCGGATCAGCAGCCTGTTCTACAAATCGCAAGCGATGGAGCTCGTGAAATCATGAAATTGGCAGGCGGCAAACTGGCGCGCAAATGGATGAAACTGGGTACGGAATTTCTGCCGTTCGCCGAGGCGGCGAGCGCCGAGCTGCCGCTGGCGCGGCTGTTCCGCTTGTCGCTGTTCCAGGTGTCGGTAGGCATGGCCATGGTGCTGCTGATCGGCACCTTGAACCGCGTGCTGATCGTGGAACTCAGCGTGCCCGCGTGGCTGGTGTCGTTGATGGTGGGTTTGCCGCTGGTGTTCGCGCCGTTCCGCGCCTTCATCGGATTTCGCTCCGACAATCATCGCTCAGCCTTAGGGTGGCGCCGCGTTCCCTACATCTGGATGGGAACCCTGCTGCAGTTCGGCGGCCTCGCCATCATGCCGTTTGCGCTCCTGATCCTGTCGGGCGACACGCACGGGCCGATCTGGATCGGCCAGCTCGCCTCGGCGTTCGCGTTCCTGCTGGTCGGCGCCGGCCTGCAAACCACCCAGACGGCCGGTCTCGCACTCGCCACCGATCTCGCCCCCGCGGAAGTGCGGCCGAGCGTGATCGCCTTGATGTACGTGATGCTGCTGGTGGGCATGGTTGCGGCCGGGGTGATCTTCGGCAGGCTGCTCGCCAATTTCAGCGAGATCCGCCTGATTCAAGTGATCCAGGGCGCGGCGATGGTCACCATGGCGCTCAATATCACCGCGCTCTGGAAACAGGAGGCGCGCAACTCGGCGCGCGTCGCGGTCGAGCCGTCGAGCGCGAAATTCTCCGACTCCTGGCGCGAGTTCACCAAGCACTCCCGTGCGATCCGCTTTCTGGTGACGGTGGGTTTGGGGACTGCGGCATTCAACATGCAGGACATCGTGCTCGAGCCCTACGGCGGGGAGATTCTGCATCTTCCGGTCGCCGCCACCACCACCTTGACCGCCATGCTGGCGGGCGGCATGTTGGCGGCGTTCTCGCTGGCCGGCCGCTTCTTGGTCCATGGCGCCGATCCGTATCGGATGGCCGCCTATGGTGTCCTGGTCGGACTCGTGGCTTTCGCCGCCGTGATCTTCGCGGCCCCGATGGAATCGCCCCTGATGTTCCGCTTGGGCGTCCTCGGAATCGGATTCGGCGGCGGGTTCTTCTGCGTGGGCACGTTGGCGGGTGCGATGGAGCGCGAGCGCCAGGGCGAGAGCGGCCTGGCGTTGGGCGCCTGGGGCGCGGTGCAGGCAACCAGCGCCGGGATTGCGATCGCCTTGGGCGGCGCGGTGCGCGACGGCGTCACCAGCCTCGCGGTGCACGGCTCCCTGGGTCCGGCGCTTACCGGAGCGGCCACCGGCTACGGCGCCGTCTACCAGATTGAAATTATATTGTTGTTCGCCACCCTGGTGGCAATCGGTCCGTTGGTCCGGACGGGACCGAAGCCGGTGCCCGGCGCGTCGACGGACTATGAATTGGCTTTGAAGTGAGTACCATCAATCTTTGAAGGGGATTGCGATGAATACGGGTTCCATTACTGATTATATCGACGTGGCTCAGATCGCCTTGTACGTGTTTTGGATATTCTTCGCAGGGTTGATCATTTACCTGCGCAGGGAAGACAAACGCGAAGGTTACCCATTGGAATCGGAGCGCTCGAGCGGCCGCGTGACCGTGCAGGGCTGGCCCGCCATTCCGGCGCCCAAGACCTTCACGCTGCATGACGGCACCGTGCGCAAGGCGCCGCGGGCCGAAAAGGATTTGCGGACCATCCTGGCCAAGCCCATGAGCGCGGCGCTCGGCTCTGCTCTACAACCGACCGGCGACCCCATGCTGGATGCGGTCGGTCCCGCGTCATTTGCCGAGCGCTCCAATGTACCGGACCACACCATCGACGGTTCGCCAATGATCGTTCCGCTGCGCGTCGCCCGCGGCTTTTCGGTGTCCGCCAAGGACCCGGATCCGCGCGGCATGAAAGTGTATGGCGCGGATCGCGAGGTCGGCGGCGTGGTGAGCGAACTGTGGGTGGACCGCGCTGAACCGCAAATCCGCTACCTCGAAGTGGACACGGGCGCGCGGCGCGTGCTGCTGCCGATGACCTTCGCCAAGGTCGACGGCGGCCGCCGCCGGGTGAATGTGAAGTCGATCCTGAGCTCGCAATTCGCCTCGGTGCCGAAGCTCGGCAGCCCGGATCAGATCACCCGGCGTGAGGAAGACCAGATCAGCGCGTACTATGCCGGCGGTCATCTCTATGCGACTGCGAGCCGCGCGGAGCCCTTAATATGAGTCACGATGATTTCGAGTTCGAACCGCAGCGGGGTTTGCCCGCGCCACTGCCGGCCGGCGAGCGTCTGCTGTGGCAGGGCAGCCCGGACTGGAAGGCGCTGGCGATGCGCGGCTATCACGTGCGCAAGGTCGCCATTTACTTTGGGCTCATCGTGCTGTGGCGCATCGGGATCGGGATTTACAACTCGCAGACGGCGACGGCGATCGCGCTGTCCTGCGTGTTTCTGCTGGCTTTGGGCGGCGTCGCCATGGGGGTGCTGTCGCTGCTCGCGTACTTTACCGCGCGCTCGACGGTGTACAGCATCACCAGCAAGCGCATCCTGCTGCGGCATGGCGTCGCCGTGACACTGACCATGAACGTCCCGTTCAACGCCATCGAAGGCGCCGACGTGAAACTGTTCAGGGATCGCAGCGGCGACCTCGCGGTCAAGGTGGCCGCCGAGCAGCGCGTCGGCTACCTGATCAACTGGCCGCATCTGCGGCCGGACTACATCACGCGTCCGCAGCCGAGCTTTCGGGCACTGCGCGATGCGAATGCGGCGGCGCAGATCCTGGCGCAGGCGCTGGCGGCCGATGCGGGAGTCGCTCCGTTGAGGGTCGATGCACCGGCACAGTTGCCTGCCGCCGACGCGCCGGCCTCCGGCGGCCTGGGGCCGCGCACCGCCGCCGCCTGAAGGAACCCATGCAAGCCACCGCTCATCAAGATAAGTCATTGCCGCGCGGCGCGCTGATCGGCGCCGGCGTGCTGGTCATCGGCTCGCTGCTGATGGTCGGCGTCGCACGTATCACCGGTTACGGACCGCCCAAACCGCCGGCGAGCAGCGTGGTCGAAAGCGCCGATCTGCGTTTCGAGGACCGAGCCGACGGCGCCGTGCTGATCTACTCGGACGCGAGCCTGGTCGACACCTTGCAGCCTGGTACCAACGGCTTCGTGCGCGGCGTGCTGCGCGGATTGGCGCGCGAGCGGCGCGCCGAGCACATCGGCCCGACGCAGCCGCTCCGGCTGACCCGCTGGGCCGACGGGCGCCTGTCGCTCGACGATCCGTCGACCGGCCGGCATATCGATTTGGAAGTATTCGGCCCCACCAACGCGGGCGCGTTCGCCGACATCTTGATCGCGAGCCGGCCCAAGGACAAGTCATGATCGACGAAGTGATCGGCATCAATTCCGGCTCCGAGGCCACCCGCAAGGCGGAAGCCAACACCTTGTTGAGCCCGCGTTTCTACAAGACCGATTATGCGGCTCTCGAGCGATTCGACGCGGCTCCGGTGCGCCGCGAGTGGGATCAGATGATGGCCGAGTTCAAGCGCGACGTTAACCGCGATCACTTCGAACGCAATGCGCAGTTCGATGCGGAGGTCGCGAAGCTGCCCGCCGACCTGCACCAGGAGTTTCTGGATTTCTTGATCAGCTCGGTGACCGCCGAGTTCTCCGGCTGCGTGCTGTACAGCGAGATCAAACGGCAAGTCGCGAATCCGGACATGAAGGAGCTCATGGGCTACATGGCGCGCGACGAGGCGCGGCATGCCGGATTCATCAATCAGGCGCTGAAGGATTTCGGGGTCGGGGTGGATTTGGGGTTCTTGAGGCGCGACAAGAAGTACACGCATTTTCGTCCGAAGTTCATCTACTACGCCACCTATCTGTCGGAGAAGATCGGCTACGCCCGCTACATCACGATTTATCGGCACCTGGAGCGGCATCCGGAGAAGCGCTTCCACCCGATATTCCGCTGGTTCGAGCGCTGGTGCAACGACGAATTCCGCCATGGGGAGGCGTTCGCCCTGATCATGCGGGCCAATCCGCAGCTGCTGCGCGGCCACAACCGGCTGTGGATCCGCTTCTTTTTGCTGGCGGTATTTGCCACCATGTACGTGCGCGATCATGATCGCCCGCTGATGCATGCCGCCTTCGACATCGATCCCACGGAGTACGACTTCACGGTGTTTCGCATCACCAGCGACATCTCGAAGCAGGTGTTTCCGCTGTCGTTGGATCTGGACAATCCGAAATTCCGCCGCGGGCTCGAGCGGCTGCGTAAACTGGCCGCGGCCGGCGCAGCCGCCAAGGCGCGGGGCGGCTTGCCGGGCCTGATCAAGCGGCTCGGGTGCGGCGCCGCGGCGGCGGTCACGTTTGCACGTCTGTACTTGCTTCCCGTGCGCCGGCACGATCTGCCGGAGCAAGTCCGAATGGCGCCCGTTTGGTAGCCGCCGCCTACGCCGTGCTGGTGTGGTGGTTTGCCACCGGCGCCATTCTATTTCTGGATGGATTGCACAAGTCCACGTTTCGCTGGAGCCTGTCGGGGGCCACGTTAGGGTTGTTGGCGGCCGGTTATTTCCTGCATCTGAGCGCCTTCGACGCCAGCACGAAGGGCGCCTACCTGGCCTTCACGTGTGCGATCCTGGTCTGGGGCTGGCTGGAGATGAGTTTTCTGATGGGCTTCATCACCGGGCCGCGCAAGCGCGGATGCGGCGATCGTTGCTCGGGATGGCGGCATTTCGTGCACGCGGCGCAGGCGATCATTTACAACGAGATCGCGACGCTGATCGGGGCCGCGGCGATTTATGCGGCCACCTACCGGGCGCCGAATCAAGTGGCGCTCTGGACCTATGCGGTGCTGTGGGCCATGCGGCTCAGCGCGAAATTGAACCTGTTCCTCGGGGTGCGGAACCTGGGCGAGAAGTTCCTGCCGCCGCACCTGCAGTACCTCAAGAGTTTTTTTCGCAAGCGCCCCATGAACTTTTTGTTCCCGCTATCGGTGACCGCCTCCTCGATCGTGACCGCCCGGCTGATCCATCTGTACTCGAGCGCGGCCGACGACTTCCACGCCACCACTTACGCCCTGCTCTCGAGCCTGCTCGGGCTCGCGGTCATCGAACACTGGTTCATGGTGCTGCCGCTGCCGAGCGAGAAACTCTGGTCGTGGGCGTTCAAGGCCCGGCCCGCCGGCAGCAAGTCGGGGCGCAGCGCCCGCGGCGACGCCGCGCTCGAGCTCGAGCAGCTCTGACCGTCGACCTGTTGAGCGTCGAGCGGTTCTGAGCGTCGAGCAGCTCTGACCGTCCAAGCGCCGCAACCCGCAAGTTCAAGTCGAGGGCGCTCGATGCATTAAAGGCGCTTCTCCCCTGCGCTTGAACTCCGCAGCGATGCCTTTGATGCCCGGGCGCCAGCGGCCGAGGCATTGTCAAATCCCGCGGAATACCGGCCCTTGATCACGCTTCGGGGTCAGCCTTTGTCTCACCCGGTCACATCACTGGCGGCGGGATGATCTTATGCTGGTTTTCGCTTCGATTATAAAAAGAATTTCAACTCTCTTTTTCCAGAAGGTTTCTCCTATGCATGGATCTTCCACCCGACGCATGTCGAGGTCCGCCTATACGTCCGTCATGGCCGTGGCACTCATCGGAATGCTCGGCGCCCTGACCGGATGCTGGAATGGAAGCCCTGTTCAAGGTATTTCGAACACACCGCAGCTGGTGGCAATTTCCGTAGGTCCCCCAGACACCACCCTAGCGGTGGGCTTGATGCAGAAGTTGACGGCCACGGGCATCTACAGCGACGGTTCCAAACAAGACATTGCATCGAGCGTGGCCTGGAGTTCGTCGGCAACCGCCGTTGCCGCGATCAATGCCGGCGGCACGGTAACGGCTTTATCTTCCGGGCCCACCACTGTTACCGCGGCTGACGGCAACATCACGGGCGGCACGACCTTGACGGTTACGGCTGCTCAATTGGTGTCGATCGGGATCACGCCGGCGGCGCCCAGCAATGCAGTCGGAACGATGCGCACTCTCAAAGCCACAGGCGTGTATTCCGATCACTCGTTTCACGACGTGACTGACTCGGTGTCATGGCAGTCCGCGACTCCAACCGTAGCAGTCGTCGACCCTGCAGGGCAGGCCACTGCGCTCCGTGTCGGTGCGACACTCATTACGGCGACGCTCGGCGGAGTGACCTCACCGGGTGTCTCCCTGAAGGTCACCGGGGCAACGTTGGTGTCGATAGTCGTGACGCGGACAAGAGCGACCATTGCCAAGGGAACTCAGCAGCAGTTCAACGCGACCGGCACGTACAGCGATCGCGCGACGCAGGACCTGAGCGCATCCGTCGTATGGCTTTCCTCGGCGCCGGACGTTGCGACGATCGGCAATACGAGCGGCTCCAATGGACTGGCGAAAGCGACCGGCGTCGGTAGCACGTCGATCTCCGCGGCGGCCGGTGGAGTGACGTCGCCGGCGGTGACCCTGACCGTCAGCGCCGCGACCCTGGTCTCGATCGCTGTCTCACCGCCCAACTCCCCTCTCCCTCTCGGTCTCACTCTGCAGCTCACCTCGACCGGGACCTATACCGACAAGTCCACTCAGGATTTGACGGGTACCGTCACCTGGACTTCGAGCGCGACGACGGTGGCCGATGTCAGCAGCGGGCTGACCAGCTCCGGGTTGGTGACGAGCCACTCGGTCGGTTCGACAAACATCACGGCGAAGCTGTTGACGGTCAATTCTGCCCCGGTGGCACTGGCCGTAACCGCGGCCAGGTTGGTCTCGATTGCCATCACACCCGCCAACCCTCGCGTTGAACTTGGATTTGACCAGCCATTTACGGCCGCCGGAACCTATACGGATAACTCAATCCAAGACCTGACAAGCGCCGTCAGCTGGGTTTCCACCGACACGGCGGTGGCGAGTATCAGCAACGCTTCAAGCTCCAACGGTCTGGCCGCGTCGCTGAGCACGGGTACGACCGGCATACTTGCAGCCCTCGGCGCTGTAACGGGAGCCACTTCGCTGACGGTTACCGTGCGTACTTGGACCCTCGCCGGCAGCATGACCCACGCGCGTGACTACCATACCGCCACGCTGCTGCCGAATGGCACCGTGCTGGTCACGGGCGGAAATGATTCAAGCGATTTCATGGCTATCGATGCTTTGTCGAGTGCCGAGCTTTACGATCCGAGCACGGGCCTGTGGACCGCCACCGGCAGTATGAATACCGCCCGGTACACCCATACCGCGACACTGCTGCCCAACGGGACCGTGCTGGTTGCGGGGGGAGATGCTTCAAGCGGGTTGTTTATCGATGCTTTGCCGAGTGCCGAGATTTACGATCCGAGCACAGGCCTGTGGACCGCCACCGGCAGTATGAATACCGCCCGGTATAACCACAGCGCCACGCTGCTGCAGAACGGGACGGTGCTGGTCGCGGGGGGACTCGGCTCGAGTGGCGCGTTATCGAGCGCCGAAATTTACGACCCGAGCACAGGCATCTGGGCCAGCAGCGGCAGCTTGAATACTGCTCGGGAATACCAAACCGCGACGCTGCTGCCCAACGGGACGGTGCTGGTTGCGGGCGGAGCGGGTTCAGGGGGTGCGCTGGGAGGCACCGAGATCTACGATCCGAGCGCAGGCACGTGGACCGTCAGCGGCAGCTTGAACGCCGTCCGGTTCGCACACTGCGCCACTCTGCTGCCCGATGGGACTGTGCTGGCCGCGGGCGGGCAGATTTCAAGTGCCTTTTTGTCGAGCGCCGAGATTTACGACCCGGGCACAGGCTCATGGACCCTGACCGCCAGCTTGAACACGGAGCGGACGGTTCCGACCGCGGTTCTTCTGCCCAATGGAACTGTGCTGGTCGCAGGTGGCGCGAGTACAAGCGGTGTCCTGGCGGGGACCGAGATTTACGATCCAGGCACAAGCACTTGGACGGTCGGCAGCAACTTGAACACCGCCCGCATATTCAACACCACGACACTGTTGCAGAACGGGACCGTCTTGGTCGTGGCGGGAACCAATTCAAACACCATATTGACGAGCGCCGAGGTTTATTGACGGACCTTCCATGGCGCCGCAGGGTGTTCTGAACTCCGCTTAAGCCCCGTCGGGAGTCAGGGGCGGCCCCCTCGGGCCGCCGCCCCGTTCGATCCGCCGAGGACTAGTGACTGACCTTCTGCAGCGACGCGGTGGGCGGCGGTGTGGTGTCGGTCGCGGGCGCAGTCGCGGGGTGCAACTCACCCTGCAACTCCGGGTAGTCCTTGGCCATGCTCTCGCCGTACAGCGGCTTGAATACGCCCTGATGGCAGGTGGCGCAATTCACCTTGGCAACATCCCCCAGAACGCCGAGACGATGCTCGGGGAACGTATGCGTCAGCGGCACCAGGTAATGGTTGTTCAGGTCGCGGACCAGCCGGATGCCGTACCACGCCGTGGTGCGCTTGGGCGTGCTCGCATCCCAGACCGCAAACGAACGGGTATTGTGGCAGTAGGTGCAATTCACACCCAGCGATTCGGACATGTGAATCATCAGCGCGTAGGTGATATCGGTCTGCTTGATAGACGCGCGGTTGCCGTTCGGCAGCGGAGCGAGGGAGATCACCCGTATATTCTTGTCGTCGAGCAGGAACCGGGTGAAGGGATCGTACGGCAGGGAGGACAAGCCGATCGACGGTACGTTCTTGCCCGCGTTGTTGGCGATCAGGCCCGTGCTGCTGGACTCTCCGGGATTGGTGAACCAGACGTTTTTCGGAACCGCGTTGCCATGATGGCAGGTATAGCAGGTAACGCCGGTGGCGGCGACATGGTCCTTCCAATCGGAATTGATGTGCCGGGTCATCTGCAACATACGGCGCGCCACCACCTTGGTATAGCGATCGTCGCTGGCCATGTTGCTGGTGTGGCAGTAGTTGCAGCTCTGGTCGGGCGGCGCCACCCACTGCGTGATCGCCAGCATGACCCGCGTGAATTGCGCCACGTTCAGGTCTTTCAGCACTTGAATGTTCTGATAGACGCTGCTGGCCAAGGGACCGTCCGCCGGCGCGGCGGGAATCGCCGCCGGCAGAATATTGTGTTCGGCCTTGAGCGCGTCCGCGCGGGGATTGATGATCTGCTCCATCGCCGTGCCGCGATAGCCGCTTTGCACGGTTTCCACCGGCGGACGTTCGCAGCCCGCCAGGCCCGCCACCAGGCCTGCCGCGAGCGCGGCCCCGGCGAGACCCGCGACACGGCTCTTGACGGTCTTGCTTTTGACGGTCTTGGATACGACTATCTTCGATACCTTCATTTCGGCGCCCCCGTCAATGTCGCCGGGTCGATCACCGGCGGAAATACGTGCGGGTACATGGGCGCGACGTGATGCTTCACGGCCCACAGATACCAATTGTCGACCACGGTTCCGGTGAGCAGGATGCCGATCCCGCCGACCAGCGGACACAGCACCGCGAACCACCACGCCCACCGATGGATGGACTCCATGGTGGCGTTGAATCCCATCGTCCAGCGCCAGAACAAGGCCGCCCGCTCCGCCGCCGTGCCGCGGTCGACGATCTGTTCCAGCTCGCGGTCGCCGCCGAGCCGGCTCACCGCGAGGATGGTGCCGCCGTGCATGGCGAACAGCAGAGTCGAACCGTAGAGGAACGCGATCGACAGACAGTGGAAGGGGTTATAGAACAGGTTGCCGTAGCGGAGCGAGAAAGCCGCGGTCCAGTCCAGGTGCGGGAAAATCCCGAAGGGCACGGCCTCGCCGAAACTGCCCATCAGCACCGGGCGGATGATTCCGAGCACCAGCATGAGCCAGATGGCCGCGAGGAATGCCCAGGCCACGTGTGTCCCCATGCCGAGGGCGCGCGCGCGCCGGTACATGCGCAGCCACCACAACAGCACCGAGGTCGTCAAAAAGAACCCGGCCATCAACCACCAGCCGCCGTCCTGCAAGCGAGGAAAATGCAGGCCGTTGCCGGGTGCCGGCGGCTCGAGCGCCAACCACGGCAGCTGCCGGATGAATTGCACGGGGTTCCAGTGCACCGAGGCGAACATGTTGAGACCGATGATCTCGAAGGCGATGAAGCCGCAGATCAGCGACAGCAAGCCCGTGGTGCCGAGATAAATGGGCCCGACTTGCGCGTCGCCGAAGCGCCCGAACAAGTGGTTGAAGCCGCCCTTGCCCTGGCGCCCCCAGGCGCCGCTCGGCAACGCGACCCCGGGATATGCGGGGGCGCGGATCTGCACGCGCGTAAATATATTCTGATATTCAGCCATGATAGTCCCCAGTCAGTTCGTCCGAAGCGACACTCAAACAAGAAATCCTCACGCTCAACTCCAAATCGACAGGTTGAGCCACCAGCCCCACCACTCGGGCCAGCCGCGCGTCCAGAACGGGCCGCTGATCAAAATGCACACCGCGCTGAAGAACACCGCGCTGATCGCGAGGAACAACCCGAGACGGTGGATGCCCAGCGAACCGATCGAATAACCGATGGTGTCGCGGAAGTAGGTGTTCTCGTGTTCCGCGGTCAACACCGGGCCCGTCTTTGGATTCGCGGACGACAGGATGACCGCGCCGTGCAGCGACAGCGCCAGGGTGGTCGCGAAGAAGAAACTCACGGCCAGCATGTGCGCCGGGTTGTAATGAAAGTGAAGGTACTGGTAGCCGGTGTTCGACACCCAGTCCAGATGACTGAAGATACCGTACGGAAAACCGTTGCCCCAGGCACCCAGCAACAACGGCCGGATCACCTCCAGGGAGACGTAGGCGAAGATCGCCACGCCGAAGGCGAAGGGCACGTGGAAGCCGATGCCCAATTTGCGGCAGATCTCCACCTCGCGCAGCCCCCAGGACACGAAGGCGCCGGTCGCACAGATCGTGATGATCTGCCACAGGCCGCCGTAGCGCAGCGGTGCGAACGCCAGTCCGTACTTGAGGTCCGGCGGCGCGATATTGATCTGCCATATGTTCCAGGTTGGGCCGATCGCGGCGCCCCACACGATCAGAGCGGTTCCGAGCACCGCGAAGAACGCCGTGGTCACGCCGAAAAATCCGACGTAGAAGGGTCCCACCCAGAAATCGAACAAGTCGCCGCCGACCAATGTTCCACCGCGTACGCGGTACTTTCTCTCAAAGCTGAGCATCGCCATGATTGTGCTCTCTCGTCAAATGTTACAGCGCTACTTACTCATCCGAGTGCTTCCGGCAGCGGGCGGAGGCCGAACCGGTTCTCGGTTCGCACCGCCACCCACTGTCGTAGCAAACAACCTAAGGCTTGTCCGGCAGCGTCGACATGTGTTGTGTCGCCGCCGACGGGGGCGCATGCCCGCCTATCCAATTGAACCTGTCGGTGCTGAGCAAGATGAAATGAATCAGCAATGCCAACACAAACAGGAACGTGAACAGAGCAATCAACGCTCTGCGCGGATCGAAAAGAAGCCAAATTCGCCACATTTTCCAGTCTCCTATACGTAACAGCGAATCGAAATCGAAGCTCTCAAGCGACTGCCATGCTTAGAGCCACGGACGCCACTGCCACACCAAAAAGTGTGCGACGATCGCAATCACCGTGAAAATAATAAAACTCGTCACGAATATTCCGTGAAACTCCTTGGCTTCACTCTCTGTCAGTCCCGAGAGCGAGCCGCGTCTTTCGTCTGCCATACCTCTCACCTCCACAAAACGGGCCGGTTGGCCCTCAACCGCGCTTATTGTCGCGCGACCCATGTAGCCGCGGCGGTGATAAGTCCCGCCCCGACACGCCTTGCACCCGAATTTCTCCGGGTGAATTCAAAATTCCCGCAAGTCTGCAATTCTCCGCCGCGCATCACGCGGGCTCCGGTTGCCGTGAGCCGCGCGCGCGTCCGAGATGAACGACGTCCACCTGGTCGGCGCCCGCCTGCCGCGCGGCGCGCTCGGCTGCGTCGCGCAGCCGCTTGGCGGCCGAGATGCGCACCAGCACCGGCTCGGCCGACACGAGTTCGTCGAGCGTTGCCTGTGCGCCGTCGCTCCAACGCAATTCACGGTGCAGACGCGACGGCGTCGCGTCGACCTTGTCGAGTTCGGATCCGAGCGGCAGGATGTTGAACAACGCATCGAACAGCGCGTTGCACACTTCCTGCACCAGGTAGGTCGCGCCGCTGTAGCCCATGAACGGCGTGCCGGTATGCCGCCGGATGATGGCTCCCGGGAACGACGCGGGTATGTACATGGCGCGGCTTGCGCTCTCCGCCAGATACATGCGTTCGTTGAAACTGCCGAACAGGATCAGGGGCGGCGACTCCTTGATGGCGGTGCGCACGGCCTCGTTGTCCGGCTTGACGCCGGCGCGGCGCGAGAATGAGAAGGTGCACGGCAGCCCCATCTCGGTCTCGAGGAAGTGCCGGATGCCGCGCGCATAGGTTTCACCGGCGACCACCGCGAAGCTCGCCGTGCCGAAGAAATCCTGCGTGACCGAGCGCCACAGATCCCACAGGGGTTTGATGGTGGTGTGCTTCTCACGCTCGATGAAGGGCTCGGGATCGAGACCGAGCATGGCACCCAAGGTGCGCAGAAATTTGGTGGTGCTGTGCAGTCCGATCGGCGCCTGCAGGTAGGGACGCTCCAGCGTCTCGCACAGCAGCCGTCCGAACTCGCGATACATGCAGATGTTGGCATCGGCGTCGATCAGACGCGGCACGTCCTCCAGATGGCTGCCGAGCGGGAACGTAAGGTTCACCTCGGCGCCGATGCCCTCGACCAGGCGGCGGATTTCCTGCAGATCGCTCGGCATGTTGAAGGTGCCGTAGATCGGTCCGATGATGTTGACGCGCGGCTTCTCGCCTTCCTTGCGCGGCTTGCGCTCGGGGATTTTCTTCTTGCCGTATTCGGTCCAGAGCCAGGTCATCGCGCGGTTCGCGCTCTGCCATTGATCCTCGTCGATGGTGCGCGGCAGGAAGCGCTGGATATTGGTGCCTTCGGGCGTCACGCCGCCGCCGATCATTTCGGCGATCGATCCGGTGACCACCACCGCCGGCAGGTGCGGGTCCAGCGTCTTGTGGGCACGCTTCATCGCGCCTTCGGTGCCGTGCTGCCCGAGTTCTTCCTCGGCCAATCCGGTGACCACGATCGGCAATTCGTGGGGCGGCAGCGCATCGGTGTAGTGCAGCACCGAGGTCACCGGCAGGTTCTCGCAGCCGACGGGGCCGTCGATGATGACCTGCAGCCCCTTGATGGCCGTGAACACATACACGGAACCCCAGTATCCGCCGGCGCGATCATGGTCGAGCACCAGCATCAGCCCATCTCCTCGGACTTGCGCTTCGCCGCGAGCTTGGCCAGTTGCGCGGCGTAGCGCTCGCGAAACTGCGGCCGATCCTGCGGCGAGTCCTGCCAGACGCCGGCCGCATGGCCCGTGCCCACGCCTTCGAAGAAGGCTTTCATTTCCGAAAAGCGTGCCTGATTGCCGAGCGCGGCGTTGACCACCTGGGCCAACGACCCCGCCCCTGCCGGACCCATCAGCGGCCGGGCCGAGATCAGGTTCGTAAAGTACAGCGCCGGTATCGCCAGCTCCTTGGCCTTTTGCACCACCGGAGTGGTGCCGATGGCGAGCTCCGGTTCGAACTCATGCAGCGCCGCGAGATCCTGCTCGAGCGACGCCCGATACTGCAGCCGCACGCCCTTCGCCTCGAGCCACTCACGATCGGGATCGGACCACGGCGTGCGCGGGCACGCCGTGCCCACGTAGCGCACGTCGGCGCCGCTTTCGATCAACAGCCGCGCCACCAGGAGTTCCGAACCCTCGTAGCCGGACAAGGTGATCCGCCCGCGAATCGGCGATTTTGCAAGTGCGCCGCGGATGGCGGGGAGAATCCGATTCTGGGCGGCGGCGATCTTGTCGGCGCCGACACCGCATGCCCCGCCGATGGCCGACAGCCAGGCGGCCGTGCCGTCGTAGCCGACCGGCGCCGAGCCCACGATGCCGCGTCCCGCCGCGGAGAATTCACGCAACGACGCGGTGTAGAACGGGTGGATGGCCGCCACCACGGCGCAGTCGAGCGCCGCATACAGTTCGCGCCACTCGCGCGTCGGCACCACCGGCCCCGCCGCGAGACCCAGCGGTTCGAGCATCATGCCGATGCCGACCGGATCGACGGGAAACATCTCCCCGACCAATGTCACCGTCGGCTTCGCGTTGCGCCCGCCGCGCGGCGCTTGCACCGGGCCTTGCGAGGCCTCCGTGCGCGCGTACCGGAGCATGGCGCCCGCCAGCACATCCTTGGCCTCGGCATGAGTCGGCACGCCGAAACCCGGCACGTCGATCCCGATGATGCGCACGCCGTTGATCTCTTTGGGCAGCAGCTGCAGAGGAACACCCGACGCGGTGGGCACGCAGAGATTGATGATGACCACGGCGTCGTAGTTCGCCGGATCCGCCAGCTTGAATACCGCCTCGCGAATGTCCTCGAACAGTTTGCCGGTCACCAGGGTTTCGGAATTGAACGGCACGTAGCCGACCGTGCGCTTGGCGCCGTAAAAATGCGAGGTGAACGTCAAGCCGTACACGCAGCAGGCGGAGCCCGACAGCACCGTGGCGGTGCGGCGCATGCGCAGCCCGACGCGCAGCGAGCCGAATGCCGGGCACATGCTCTGCGGTTGATCGTGCGGGCCCGTCGGATAGTCGGCGGCATAGCGCTGCAGGGTTTCGGTCTTGCCGGCCGCAGCGGCCGCGCGGCGCAATTCATCCTTGCCGGCGTGACAACCCAGGCCATCGCCCGAACCTTCAGGCGCCGCGGCTGCGACGATGTGCGGGAGCGCGCTCATACGGTGTCGTAGACGACCTCGAGGGTGACCTTTTCCACGTGGGAGACGCCGCACATGTCTTCGTGAGTGGCCGGATCGAGCACCACCCCGCGTCCCACCGCCTCGCTCTTGAACAGCGCCAGCAGTGCGTCCTGCGTGAGCGGCTTGGGTCGCAGCGGCGGCGCCTCGGCGACGTTCGCCGCGAGCTCCTCGAACAGCGGACCCCACTGCGTACCCGGCCGTCCGACGATGTCGTAATTGGCGCTCTTCTTGCGGATGTCGTCGTTGGCGGGGATCGCCGCGAGAATCGGTATGCCCGCCGCCGCGGCGAACGCCTGCGCTTCACCGGTGCCGTCATCCTTGTTGATGACCAACCCCGCGACGCCGACGTTGCCGCCGAGCTTGCGGAAATACTCGACCGCGGAACAGACGTTGTTGGCGACGTACAGCGATTGCAGGTCGTTGGACCCGACGACGATCACCTTCTGGCACATGTCGCGCGCGATCGGCAAGCCAAAGCCGCCGCACACCACGTCGCCCAGAAAATCCAGCAGCACGTAGTCGAAGCCCCACTCGTGGAAGCCGAGCTTCTCGAGCAATTCGAAACCATGGATGATCCCGCGGCCGCCGCAACCGCGGCCGACCTCGGGGCCGCCCAGTTCCATCGCGAACACGCCGTCGCGCTTGAAGCACACATCGCCGATCTTGACGGGTTCGCCGGCGAGCTTCTTCTTGGCGGAGGTTTCGATGATGGTCGGACAGGCGCGCCCGCCGAACAGCAGCGAGGTGGTGTCGCTCTTCGGGTCGCAGCCGATCAGCAGCACTTTCTTGCCCTGCTGCGCCATCATGTAGGACAGGTTGGCGAGCGCGAAACTCTTGCCGATGCCGCCCTTGCCGTAGATGGCGATGACCTGGGTTTGCTTGGTCGGTGCCCCGTTCGGTACCGCGTCCGGCTCGATCGCCGCCTCCGCGCGCAAGGCCTGCAACCGGCTCTGCTCGGAACGAAGCGCCGCGGAATTTGCGACAGTGCTCATGAATGGTCTCTCCAGTCCAGAATCATTTTCAAGCAGGAAGGATCGGTGAATGCCGTGCGGTACGCCGCCGGCGCATCCGCCGCTTCTTGACGATGCGTGATCAGCCCGTCGAGGTTCAATTGCCCGGATTCCACCAACTTCTGCACCGCCGCCAGGTCACCCTCGCGCCATTCGGCGGCGACGCGCAGGCGCGCCTCGCGCATGAAGGCCGGGGGGAACGCGAACGACAGTGGCTGGCTGTAGAAACCCGCGAGCACGATCTCGCCGCCGGGTGCGAGACGGGAAATCAGCGTGTCGAGCAGCGCGCTGTCGCCGCTCACGTCGCAGATGGCTTTATACCCGCGGCATGCATCCGCATCGGGATGCACCACGGAGTAGCCCGCAGCGCCGGCGACACGATTGGGATTTTGCTCCCACACCACGGGGGGCTCGCCGCCGAGCGCCACACCCAGGCGTGCGATCAGGCGCCCCAGCACGCCATGGCCGATGATCAAATCCGGCAGCCGCGAATTGGGCGCCATCACCGCGTGATACGCGGTGGCGGCCAACGCCAGCAGCACGCCCTGCTCGCCGATCCGCTCGTTGATCGGCGTCACGCGCGCCGCCGGCACCACGACCTTGGCCGCGGCGCCGCCGAACAAGCCCTTCACGTCGCCGAAGCAGCGCGCGCCGGGCACGAACACGCGTTCGCCGACGCGGCGCGCGGCGCGCGTTCCGGCGTGCGAGATTCTTCCCACGGATTCATAGCCCGGAACCAACGGATAACCCAGGCCCGGAAAAGGCGGCATGCGTCCCGACCACAGCAACCGTTCGGTCCCGGTGCTGATGCCCGACCACTCCATGTCGACCACCACGTCCTCTTCCCCTGGATCGCTCAAGTCGAGCCGGCTGAGCACCAAATGTTCCGGCTTCTCCAACACCACGGCGAGCGTGCTCAAGCGTGGATGGTCAGCGTCTGGGCTCATTGCCGCGTTTCCCTTGTGTGCGGTCATAACGTGTAGTGTCACGATACTCTGACTCTTTGGTATGTCAACCTTTCAAGACACTTTTTCGTTGCTGTTTTTGCGCGCGACGATCAAACGGCTCTGTAACGGTTGCCGGGTGCGCACCAATTGGCTGCTGGAGAAGCCCGCGGCGCCCAGCATGTCCTGCAGCACTTGCGGGCTGCGCGCCCGGCCGCTGCCCATCGCCAGCAGGTAGAAGCCGAAGTAGGCGTCGCCCACCGTCTCGGCGCCGGGAGTACCCATCATCGGTTCCGCGAGCAACAGCACGCCCTTGGGCGGCAAGGCGCGGTAGGCCGCGGCGAGGAGCGTGGCGGCCGCCAGATCGTTGTGGTCGTGCACCACCCGGACCAGCGAAATCACATCGGCTCCGGTGGGCAGCGGGTCGTGCAGGAAGTCGCCCCCCACGGCACGGGCGCGTGCCTCGAGTCCCTGTGCCTTGAAGCGCTGGGCGGCGCGCTGCGCCACCGGCGGCAGGTCGAACAACATGACTTGCAGCTGCGCGTGCCGCCCCGCCGCAGCGATCAGGAAGCTGCCGTCGCCGCCGCCGATATCGAGCAGGCAGCGATGCTTGTGCAGCGGATAGGCATCGAGGATCTCGTCGGAAACCAACGGCGAGGAGCTGCCCATGAGTTTGGTGTAGTCCGCGGTGCTCGCGCACGGCAGCCCCGCAGGCCGGTCCGAGGAGGCGTAGGCCCAGTACCGGCCGAGCGCCGTCGGCGCCTGCTCGCCGCGCAGCAAGCGCACCGGGTCGTGCAGATCCGCATACAGCAAACTATGGTGTTCGACCATGGCGCCGACCGCGGGATTGCCCACCATCGCGGCCCCCAGGGCGCCGAGACCGAAGCGCCCTGCCATGCGTTTCTCGACCAGCCGCAGCGACACCGCCGCCTCGAGCAGGCGATCCGTGGAATCCGGCGGCAGCTTGAGCGTGGCGGCGATGCCGGCGGCGGTCATGGGTCCCGATGCGAGCAGATCGAACAGCTTGAGCCGCACGCAGGCAAATAGAATCTGCGAATAGACGAAACCCGCGCAGACGTCGAACAGCGCCCGGGCACGCTTGCGGGCGGTCGGACGGGTCAGGGGAAATGCCGCCGCCCAGCGTTGAAAGCGCGGACTGCACAGCCAGCGATCTCGTACTGCGAGATAGCGGTCGGTCCATGACATCGCAACGCGCTTCAGGCGGCCGGTCGTGCCAGTTCGCGCGGCAGCAGTCGGCCGGCCTCCGCCAGTATGTGGCTGCGCAGATCGCTCGCGCCGGGACAGTCCGGAATGGTGTCGATGGCCGAACGGACCAGATCCTCCAGGCGTTCGACCGCCGCGCCGATACCGAGGCGGTTCACGGCATTGGGCCGGCCCAACGCTTGATCGCGCCCCGTGGGCTTGCCGAGTTCGTGTTCACTCGACACCACGTCGCGAATGTCATCGGCAATTTGATAGGCCTCGCCGATCCGTTCGCCGAGCAGATGCCACGCGGCCGCTTCGCTGCCCGCGGCGCAGGCGCCGGCGGCGGTGGCGGCCGCGAACAAGGCGCCGGTCTTGGCCCGCTGGTAGTGGGCCAGCGAAATGCTGGGCTCGCATTCCCATGCCTGGCCGGCGACGATGCCGCCGGGCGCGCCGATGGCGCGCGCCAGGATGCCCATCAAGGCACCGAGCCGCGCCGGCGCACCGCTGGCGGCGCGCGCCAAGACTTGAAACGCGAGCACGATGAGCGCATCGCCGGTGAGCACCGCGATCCGCTCGCCGAACGCCTTGTGGACCGAGGCCCGGCCGCGGCGCGTGGGCGCGTTGTCGAAGCAGGGCAGGTCATCGTGCACCAGCGAGGCACAGTGCATGATTTCGATGGCTGCGGCCATCGCCGCCGAGAGTTCCGGCCGATCCTCGCCGCAGGCACGCGCCACGGCGAGGCACAGCCGGGGCCGGATGCGCGCACCGCCGGGAAACACCGCGTAGCGCAACGCGGCGGTCAGCAACGGCGGGGAGTCCGAGCCCTTCGTCAGCCCCAGTGCTTGACCCAACGATCGCTCGATTCGCGTCATGGCGTCCACGGTTAGCTCCTTTAAGGCGTGTAAATTTTGATTGTCACATCGAACTGTCAGGTAATATAGACATTCGCACTGTCGCGGTCAACGCCTATCGGGATCTTGAAATGCGCACCCCCCGCGTTGCGGTGATCGGCGCCGGCGTCGCGGGACTCACGGCGGCGATCGACCTCGCGTGCGCGGGTTTCGAGGTGCAGCTGCTGGAGCGCGCGGCCGCGCCCGGGGGCAAGATCCGCCGCGTGACGGTGCAGGGACATGCCATGGACGCGGGGCCTTCCGTGTTCACGCTGCGCGGCGTGTTCGACCAGCTGTTCGACGATGCGGGCGACAGCCTCACCGGCCGCCTCAGTCTGTCGCCCGCCCGGATCCTCGCGCGGCACGCCTGGGGCGCGGAGCAACGGTTGGATCTGTTCGCCGATGCCGACGCATCCGCCGATGCCATCGGACGGTTCGCCGGCGGCCGCGAGGCCCGCGGCTTCCGACGGTTCGCGGCCCAGGCGGCACGCATTTACGCGACCCTGGATCATTCATTCATGCGGGCGCCGCGGCCCTCGCTGCTCGATCTGGTGCGCCGAATCGGGCTCCGCCACAGTGCCGATCTCTGGAATATCCAACCTTTCGTCACGCTGTGGCGATCCACGGGACGCTACTTCCGGGATGCGCGGCTGCGGCAACTATTCGGCCGCTACGCCACCTACTGTGGATCCTCGCCGTTCGCCTCGCCGGCGACGCTGATGTTGGTCTCGCACGTGGAGCAGGCCGGCGTCTGGTACGTCGACGGCGGCATGCACGAGCTCGCCGCGCAGCTCGCCGCGCTCGCGGAGCGCAAGGGCGCGCAGCTGCGCTTCGGTTGCGATGTGGCGGGAATCGACACGCACGACGGCCGCGTCACCGCCGTCCGAACCCACGCCGGCGAGCGCATCCCGGTCGACGCCGTGGTCTGCAATGCGGACAACAACGCGCTGGCGGCGGGACTGTTCGGCGCGGCGGTGCGTCGGGCCGTGCACCCGATCCCCACTGCGGCGCGCTCGCTATCGGCGGTCACCTGGAACCTGTTGGCGCGCGTCGAGGGATTCGAACTCGCGCATCATTCGGTGTTCTTCAGCGGCGACTACCGCGCCGAGTTCGAGGACATCTTCCGCCGCCGCCGCCTGCCCGCGTCGCCGACCGTGTATGTGTGCGCCGAGGATCGGCGCGACGCCCGACGAGACGCCCGACGAGACGCCGCGGGCCCCGAGGAGCGCCTGTTTTTTCTCGTCAACGCGCCGGCGGACGGCGATACCCATCTGTTCGACAAGCCGGAGATCGACGCATGCCAAATCCGTATGTTCCAGTTGCTCGCGAGTTGCGGCTTGACCGTGCACCCTCAGGGGGAGGCGTGCCGGACCACCCCGTCGGACTTTCACCGGCTGTTTCCGGCGACCGGGGGGGCGCTCTACGGGCGCGCCTCCCACGGCTGGATGGCATCGTTCAGGCGAGCGGGCTCGCGCAGCGCCATTCAGGGTTTGTATCTCGCGGGGGGCAGCAGTCATCCGGGGCCGGGGGTGCCGATGGCGGCGATCTCGGGCCGCCTGGCGGCGGCGAGCATCACGAGCGACTACGCTTCGATCGTGAGTTGCCGTCCGGCGGTTATGCCTGGTGGTATATCGATGCGCTGAGCGACGACGGCTCGCATGGCCTCACGGTGATCGCGTTCGTCGGCAGCGTCTTTTCGCCGTACTACGCGTGGGCCCGCCGCCGCGGGCACGCCGAACCTTCGAATCACTGCGCGTTCAACGTGGCGCTGTACGGACCGCGCGGCAAGCTGTGGACCATGACGGAGCGCGGTTCCGCGCAGCTGCGGCGCGAACCCTCGGTACTCGGCATCGGCCCGAGCCACATGCGATGGAACGGCGAGGCACTCGAGATCGAGATCCGGGAGGTCTGCGCGCCGCTGCCCCGGGCGGTGCGCGGCAAGATCCGCCTGTGCCCCAATGCGTTCGCCGAGCGCAGCTTCTGCCTGGACGGCGGCGGGCTGCACCGCTGGACGCCGTACGCGCCCTGTGCGCGTGTCGAGGTCGACCTGTCGCAGCCGGCGCTCAAATGGTCGGGGGCGGGTTATTTCGATTCGAACACCGGCGGCGAACCGCTGGCGGATGCCTTTACCGAGTGGACCTGGTCGCGTGCGAGCCTCGCAGCCAGCACCGTCGTGCTGTATGACGTCAGTTCCCGCGACAGCGCACATCGACCGTCGGATGCCGAGCGCTCGCTGGCGCTCAAATTCGCGGCGAACGGCAGCGTCGAACTTGTCGAGCCGCCGCCGGCGGCCGTATTGCCCATGACCGGCTGGCGCGTGGCGCGCCGCACCCGCGCCGACCGCGACACCGCGGTGCGCGTGCAGAGAACCTTGGAAGACGCGCCGTTCTATTCCAGAACGCTGTTGGATACCTGTCTCTTGGGAGAGCGCCGGCCGGCGTTCCACGAAAGCCTCGACCTGGACCGCTTTCGATCGGCGTGGGTGCAGTGCCTACTGCCCTTCCGCATGCCGCGCATCGCCTTCTGAACCGCCCGAGTCCGCGGCGCTTGCCTTGCGCCGATCGATGCGGCTCGCTACCAGCTCCAATACGCCCCAGCCGGCCACGAACAGCAGCGCGACGAAGAGCTCAATCAGTCCGAGCCAGTGATGTTTCATAGGATCGTTCGCGCCGCTCCAATCGTTCGAACAAGTCGACCAGCCAGGTCACCCGATCCTCGATGCTGCGCCGGCGCGGCCGTGCCGGCGCCGCGGCGGCCGGCAGCGGATCGATCAGAAACAGCGCCTCGGGCAATGCGCGCTGCGCCCCGGCGGCCGCGCTGCGCGTCGCCGCCGCTGCCGTTGTCGCCGCCGCCGTCGCCACCGCAGCCGCGAGCAGCCGGGCCTTGCGCGGCCACGGCACGACCGTGCGCTGCGTGATGGAATCGTAATTGCGGCGCGCCAGTTCGTGGCCGATCTCCGCGTACAGCAGGCGCGCCGCGAACATGCCGGGCCGGCACGCCGCGGGCAAGCGGGCGAGGCCTGCGTCGCTGCGCGAATAGAGTTCGTCCGCGGCCGCGATCAGCCGCGCGATCACGCCGGCGAGCGCCGCACTGAAGCGAGGCTTCACGGCCCAGGCGTGCGGATCGATTCCCGCCTCGCGCAGCCACTCGAGCGGCAGATACAAGCGTCCGCAGCGCGCATCCTCGCCCACATCGCGCGCGATATTGGTGAGTTGCATCGCGACCCCGAGGTCGCAGGCGCGCGCCAGCGAGGCTGCGTCGCGCACCCCCATGACCATCGCCATCATGACCCCCACGGTGCCGGCGACCCGTACCGCATACGCGGTCAGTTCCGAGAAACTCTCGTAGCGGCGCGTCTCGGCGTCCCAGGCGAATCCTTCCAACAACGCAAGCGGCAACTGCTTTGGAATGGCGTGGAGCGCCACGCTCTCGCCGAACGCCCGGTCGGCGGACAGCCCGGCGGGTGTGCCGCGGTAGATGGCATCGAGGCGCGCATGCAGGTCCTTGAGCGCCGCGCAGCGATCCGCGCCGTGGTCGACGGCGTCGTCGGCCATGCGGCAGAACGCATACAGTCCGGTTGCGGCACGGCGCACGCGCGCGGGCAGCACCATCGAGGCGGCAAAGAAAGTCCTCGAGCCGCCGCACAGCATATCGCGGCACGCCGCCACGTCGGCGGGGGAGGCAATGGTGCTAGCGGACGAATACTCGAGCATCGGGCACCACTGTATCAAGAACTCGCGCAGAAGAAAGCACTCCCGGAACCCCGGCACCCGGATGGGTGCCCGCCCCGACCAGAAACAGGTTCTCGATGTCCTCGCTGCGATTGTGCGGCCGGAACCAGGCGCTTTGCGTGAGGTTCGGGGCGAGTCCAAAGGCCGCACCCCGGTATGAGGAGAGCCGGTCGCGAAAATCGAGCGGCGTCATGATGCGCGAGCTCACGATGTGACGCTCGAAATCGGGCAGCAGAGTACGGCTCAGATGCGCCGCGATGGCGCCGCGATAGCGCTCTGCCACGGCCGTCCAATCCGTGCCGCCGCCCAGATGCGGCACCGGCGAGAGTACATAGAACGCATCGCAGCCGGCGGGTGCGAGCGTCGGGTCCGTGGCGGTGGGCCGGTGCAGGTAGAGGCTGAAATCCTCTGCCAACACCTTGCGCTCGAAGATGTCGCGCAACAATTCGCGGTAGCGAGGGCCGGCCAGAATCGTGTGGTGCGGGACGCCCGGATACTGCTTGTCGGTGCCGAAGTACCAGACGAACAGGCTCATGGAGAAGTCCGCCCGGGCGAGCCGCGCGTCGGTCCAGCGGTGACGCAGCGCCGCCGGCAACAGATCGCGATAAGTACTCGCGGAATCCGCGTTGGAGACGACGATGTCCGACGCCAGCACCGTCCCGTCGTGCAGCACCACGCCGGTGGCGCGGCGGCCCTCGGTGGCGATCGCCTGCACCTTCGCGCCGTAGCGGATTTCATTGCCGTGCGCCTCGATGAGTTTGATCATGCCGTCGACGATCGACCCCATGCCGCCGATGGCGCAATGCACGCCCCAGCGCCGTTCGAGGAAGGCGATCAAACCGTAGATCGAGGTCGTCGTGAACGGATTGCCGCCCACGAACAGCGGATGAAAGCTCAAGGCGAAACGCAGGTACGGACTCGCGACACAGGACGCGGCCAAGGAATAAATGCTGCGATAACTGCGCAGCCGCCAGAGGTCCGGTACCAGGCGCAGCATCTCGCCGAGCGAATCGAAGGGCACGTGCGCCAGCCGTTCGAACGCCACTTCGTAGATGCTCTCGCTGATCTGTAGAAATTGCTGATATCCGTGGAACTCGCCCGGGGCGATCCGCTCGATCTGCGCGCGCATGCTCTGCTGATCGTCGGAACAATCGAGCACCTCGCCATCGTGGAATTGGATGCGGTAGAAAGGCTGCAATGACCTGAGTTCGACGTCATCGGCAAGCCGGCGGTTGCACAAGCGCCAGAGATCCTCGAGCAGGAACGGCGCCGTGATGATGGTCGGGCCCGCATCGAAGGTGAAGCCGTCCTGTCGAAACACGGAAGCACGGCCGCCCGGTGCATCCAGTTGCTCGAGCACCGTGACCGCATAACCGCGCGCGCCGAGGCGCACCGCCGCCGCCAGACCGCCCAGGCCGCTGCCGATGACGAGGGCCCGAGGCCGCGCCGGATTCACCGGCGCCGCATTCACCGGCGCGACATTCACTCGCGCCGCACTCATTCGGCCACCGCGGCGGCAGGACCGGAACCCGCGTGGTCGCGGCAGATCGTCAACATTCGTTCCGCCACGGGCCGCGGCTGTTCCTCGTGGGCCAGATGCCCGAGCCCGGGCAGCACGCAGACCGTGCAATGAGGGACCATCCGCTTGACGTCGGCCGCCTGCTCGAGCGGAACGGCCCGGTCGTTCTGTCCGATCAAGAGCGCCAGCGGCGTGCGCAAGCGCCGCAGATCGCGTGCGAAGGCGTGCAGATCCCAATTGGCCATCATGTCGAGGGCCCCGGCGAGATGCGCCGGATTGCGTACCAGACGGGTATAGAGATCGACTCCCTCGCCGTCGAGTTTGGAGCCGGTGCCGTCGAGCAAGCGCGCCACGCTCGCCGGATTGCCGGTACGCCGCGCGAGCAGCCGCGACAGATACGAACTGCGCGCGAGCAGCTTGGCGAGCGGCGCGAACAGCACGCTCGCCGCGCCTCCGAGCGGCATGAAGGCGCCGTTGATGCCGATGATCACCTTCGGGTCGATCCAACGATCCAACGACATGCGGCACAGGATCACCGCTCCGGCCGAATGCCCGGCGCAAAAAACCGGCTGGAACTCGAGCGCGGCAAGCAGCGCCGCGATCGCCTGGCTCATGCCCTCGATGGAACTGCGTCCGGCCGGCGCCGCCGTCGTGAAGCCGTGCCCCGGCAGGTCGAAGCACAGCACCGTGAACTGCTCGGCGAGTATCGGCATGAGCTTGCGCCAGGAATGCGTCGACGCACCGGTACCATGCACCAGCAGCAGCGGCAGCCCGGCGCCCATCATCTGCAGGTGCCAGCGCACGCCGCCCGCCTCGATGAAGCGGCTCGCCTCGTGATTCGGCCAACTCGATCCTTCATTTTCCCACAATTCAGGTCCTTAAATTCGCGCCAGCCCTGACTATATCGGACAGGTCGCGCGAATTGGCGAACGGCAACGGAACATAATGCGCATTCATCGCCGCCGCAATCTCGCCCGCCAGCGCATTCGGCCGCGGCGAGGTGTCGATGAACAATGCAGCGATTTTAAGGGCCCGCACGACGCGCGCGGCATGCAGGGCGTCGCGGTGCGCCGTCTCGCGTCCCGCGCCGCCGTCGCGCGCAATATTCGCACGGCCATCGGTGAGCAGGACCAGCGTCGGCGTGTCGCCCCGGCGTTGCGCCTGGGTTGCCACCGCGACCGCGGCGTCGATGGCCGCCGCCAGCGGTGTGCCGCCGCCGCCCGGCAATCCCGCGAGACCGCGCTTGGCGCGCAATAGCGATCGCGTCGGCGGCAGCATCAGCTGCGCGGTGCGGCCGCGGAACGCGATGACGGCGACTTCGTCGCGCCGTACATAGCAGTCGGCCAACAACAATTCCACGGCTCCCTTGGCCTCCGCGAGACGATTGAGCGCAGCCGAGCCGGACGCATCGACGGCGAAAATCGTCAGCGTGCGCGAACGCTGCTTGTAATGCGTGACTCGAAAATCCGCGGGCTCGATGCGCACGCCAGGCCGGCCCGCGGCCGCGCGGCGCCGCAATCCCTGCCAAGGGGCCGCGGCGCGCAGCGTTTCGATCACGTTCAACCGGGCGTCGCCGCGAGGCGCTCCGCTGCGCACGCCGGCCGGCCGGCCGCGGCTGCCCGACTTGCCGACCGCCCCTGCGCGCCCCGCGCCGCGGGACGGGACTTTCGGGCCCAATGCGGATGCGATTCTCGCCAGCAGGCCGGCCGGGATGGCCGCCTGCGCGGCGGCGAGCACGCGGTCGTCCAGTTCTCCAATCGGTGTCTCGGGCTGATCGCTCGACGGATCATCGGGCGATTCGCCGGACTCGCGCTCCCGCGACTCGGGTTCCGGCGGCGGCGCCTCGGGCTGGGGCGGCGCATCCTCCTGCGACGGCGGCAGCGTGGTGGCGCGCGGCGCCAGCACCAACCTGCCGGCCAGGATCGCGTCCTCTTCCCCTACCTGGGATCGTCCCTCGAGAGCCGCCGCGGCGCGCGCCGCCCGGCATGCCAACAGCGACAGACGGACGGCACCGGCGCCCAAGGCAAGTGCCGAGGCACACAGCGCCTCGATCCATTCCTGTCCCAAACTGATTTCCGGCAGGCGCGCGCGCGCCGCCTCGATCTCGGCGGGTTCGTGCGCGGGAATGAGGTGTGCCCGCATCGGCAAGCCGTCCCAGTCGAGCAGAAACGCCAGCCGATCGAACAGGGACTGCGGGATCCGCTCGTCGTCCAGACCCTCATCCAGCGCGACCACGCCGACGCGCGCGCCATGCCGCAGCGAGATGCCTTCGCGCGGCACGTCGATCGCGCCGGCGTCGAGTGCCGCATTGATGTGTGCGGCGCTCTGGCCCGGCAGCCGCTCGGCCATGCTCACGACCAGCACGCCGCCGTCGGTGAGCGCGAGCACACCCCGTTCCGCGACCGGCCGCTGTGCCTTGAGCGTCGCCACGAGGTCCAGTCCGCCGAGCAGCCGGTTGGCCGCGATGCCGAAGGGAATGCGGCGCATCGGCGCCGCGGCGGGCAGCAGTTCTCGAAGCAGCGTCAGCCACTGATCGCGAACCGGATGGACCTGGCAGCGCAGACAGACGCCGCCCAACCCGTGGGGATCGACCGCGAACAGCGACGCGACTGCGGAAGCATCGTCCAGCACGCTCACAAGAGAGCGCCCGCGAATAGCGACGCGACTTCGGCCCGATTGTCCGGCGTCACGAGGGCAACATCTCCTCCACCGCCCGCTCGATCCTTGCGGCGGATCCCGACTCATCCAGCGGGTCGCGGCGCAGCCTGTGCCGCAGCGCCGACGGCGCAACCTGGCGCAGGTGCGACACCGCGACTTCCGGCGCCTGCTCGTAACTCGCAAAGGCCCGCGCCGCACGGATCAGCGTGAGTTCCGCCCGCAGACCGTCGGTGCCCAGCTGCATGCAGAGCCGGGCGGCGCTCTCCAGCACGGCGTCGGGAACCTCGATGTTCGGCAACCGCTGCCGCGCCGCCACGATACGCCGGCGCAGTACATCGTCGTGCTTCTTCCATTTCGCCATGAAGGCGAAACGGTCGCGCTCGTAATCGTCGCGGCGCCTGATCACTTCGACCCGCGAGCTGATTTCGGTGGGCGTTTTGACCTCGACGGACAATCCAAATCGATCCAGGAGCTGCGGCCGCAGTTCACCCTCCTCCGGATTTCCGCTGCCGATGAGCACGAAGCGGGCTGGGTGCCGCACGCTCAAGCCCTCCCGCTCGACCAGATTCTCGCCGGACGCCGCCACGTCGATCAGCAGGTCGACCAGGTGGTCCTCCAGCAGATTGACCTCGTCGATGTAGAGAAAGCCGCGGTTGGCACGCGCCAACAATCCCGGTTCGAATGCCTTGATCCCCTGCGACAGCGCCCGTTCGAGATCGAGCGCGCCCACCACCCGATCCTCCGTGACGCCCAACGGCATGTCGACCACGGGGACGGCCAGGCGACGGCTCTTCAGTGGCTCCTGCCGCGAGCGATCGCGGCACTCGCTGCACAAGGACTGCACGTCGGATGGATCGCAGGCGTAACGGCAATCGACGACGGCCTGCATCGGCGGCAGCAGCGCCGCCAGCGCCCGAACCGCCGTCGACTTGCCCGTGCCGCGATCGCCGAATATCAGCACTCCGCCGATGCTGGGATCGACGGCGGAACTTATCAACGCCAGTTTCATTTCCTCCTGCGCGACGATCGCCGAAAACGGAAACAAGGCTCGTGGGGGTGATTGCATGGGGGCGCAGATTGGCACAAACTGCGAAATTGCGCCAAGGGCTGACAGCGCTGTAGGCATTCCTCCGACACCGGCAGGTGAATCGAGCCTGCGATCATGGAACACAGGAGATTACCCATGGCAAACCAACCCCCACGAGCGCTGCGCCCAGACTATTCGCGGCATCTTCGCCTCTTGACTTTTACCCCGGTGAATTTTACGTGGGCGGCTTTGGCGACGCTGGCTTTGGCCGCCGCGTCCGCCGTCGCCGCCACACCTCCGGCCTCAGCGACGCCTCCGGCCTCAGCGACGTCTCCAACTTCAGCGACGCCTCCGGCAGCGGCGACGCCTCCCGCACTCGCCACGACGACGGCACCTCCCGCCGCCACGAAAACGGCGGTAGCCGCGGTCACACCCGGAATGTACGTGGCGTACGCGGCCGACTGCGGATCGTGCCACACGGCACCCAACGGCAAGCCCTATGCCGGCGGCGGCGAGCTGCAATCGGCGTTCGGTAAACTCTATGGGCCCAACATCACGTCCGACACCGAGACCGGAATCGGCTCGTGGACCAAGGCGGATTTCGAGCGCGCGTTGCGCCGGGGCGTGCGCAAGGACGGCGCGTACCTGTATCCCGCCATGCCCTACACCAGCTATACCAAAATGTCGGCGGCCGACATGGATGCCTTGTGGACTTACATCCATGCCCTCGCCCCCGTCAAGAACACCGTGCCAAAGAATACCCTGCCCTTTCCCCTGACCATCCGCAGCGGGATGGCGGTCTGGCAGGAGCTGTACTTCAAGCCGGGACCGTTCGTTCCGCAGGCCAATCGCGACTCGACCTGGAATCGCGGCGCCTATCTGGTTCAGGCGCTCGGTCACTGCGGCGATTGTCACACGCCGCGGGACGTGGCGCAGGGCCCTGAGCTCAAACACGCGATGGCCGGCGCCCAGATCGAAGGGTGGTACGCGCCGGATATCAGCAACGATCGATTCTCGAAGTTGGCGAACTGGAAAACGCAGGATCTCGCACACTACCTGCAGACCGGAACCACGCCCGGCAACGTCAAGACGTTCGGACCCATGCAGGAAGTCGTACACGACAGCCTGCGACATCTGTCCGCCCGTGATGTGTTCGCCATTGCGACCTACCTGAAAGATCAGCAGGACACCGTGCAGGCAGAGACTGCCGACAAGCCCAAGCTGCCGCTCGACCGTCTCGCGGCCGGCAGAAGCGCCTACCAGGACAACTGCAGCGGCTGCCATCAGCGCAACGGCAAGGGCATCAGCGGTGCGGCACCGGCCCTTGCCGGCAATACCGCTGTCACCGCCGCGGAGCCGTACAACCTCATCATGGCCATGCTGGAAGGATTTCCGCCGCAAGGAACCTGGGGCGCCATGGGCTCGTTCGCGAACTTGACGGATGATCAGATCGCGGACATCGCGAATTACGTGCGCACCGCCTGGAACAATCAGGGCATCCCGAACGCGACCCCGTGGTCCGTCGGCAATTGGCGCAAGAACGCCCAAGCCGCGAACAACGAGCCCAATGCCCTGTTATGTCCGAGCCTGCCGCAGGACGTGATGCAGCCGGTGTTCAGCGCCGGGCCCGCCGCGCTACGAGCGGCATCCGGCGACAGCACACAGATGCAAAAGCTGGTCGATCAATATTTCGCCGCGCGTCCCAAGGCGACGATCGGCCAGACCATCGAAGCATTGAGCACGGGTTACTGCCGCGCGCTCGCCGATCAACATTTATCGCAGGCGAGAATGAGCGCGCAAATCGCCGATTTTGCCCAACAGGTTGCAGTTTCCTCCGGAAGTCACAGACCCGCTTCCCCGCCTGCCTCCTGAGACGAATGCCAAGCAGCCACCGCACCGCCTCCGGAAAAAGCAGCCAGGACGTCACCGCCTCCGGCGGGCGCAACCAGGACTTGAGCGCCGCCCGCGGGCGCAGCCACGACCATAGCGCTGCCGGCGCAGGCAGCCAGAGCGTCACCGCCTCCGGCGGCCGCGCCCAGGACCTGCCGGTCAGGTGGACGCTGCGGTTGATATCGGTGGTTCATGCGCTGATGGCGGCATTGTTTGCCTGCGCCTCGTTGACGCTGATCGCCGTTGCGACGCGATTGGGGTGGCTGACGCTCGGCAAACCGTTCGACGAAACCGCCGCTCAGCACGTCATCGAAGCGGTCGGGTTCCTCGCCGCGGCCGTCGTCGCGCTGCAGATTGCGCAGACCATCGCCGAGGAAGAAGTGATACGCGCGGCGCACGTCAGCGGTCCGACGCGCGTGCGGCGATTTCTGTCACGCTTCATGGTGGTGCTGGTCGTGGCGCTGGCCATCGAAGGATTGGTCGCCACTTTCCGGGCGGTGCACGAGAATCCCACGCAGCTTCCCGCCGCGGCGAGCATTCTCGTCGCGACCGCCGCGCTGCTCGCCGGCTGGGGCATATTCATCCGCTTGAATCGCTATGCCGAAGAGCTCGAACCCGAGGCGATGGAAGAAGCGAAACGCGAGGACGAAAAACTCAAGTGAGGCGCCGCGCCAGTCGCTACAAGGGGTTGTAGCGCTTCTGGCGTGAAAAATTCATGTAGCTGAGTGCAATGCCTTGGCGCCACCCCACGCCGAATCGCACCGGCGCGAGCGCGATGCCGTCGCGCTGCACGTAATTCACGCCGAAACCGCCGACGAAGTACAAGCTGCCCTCCACTCCCGGGAAACGCTTGAAAAGCGCTGCCGTATCCGGCAGGTCGTACACCAGAATGAAGGCCTTGACCGCATTCGCGCCGACATCGAAGCCGACGGAGGGCCCCTGCCAGTACACCTTGCGCCCCTTGCCTCCTTTGTAGAGGAGTTCACCGCGGCCGTAGCGCAACCCGATCCCGATCGCGCCGCCCGCCTCTTCGCCACGAATGATGGCTACCGGCCGCCCCTTGTCCTTGAGCACTTTCGCGAGCACGTCGGATAAATCCTTGGCGCCGGTGCTAAAAAAATCCGAAGCGGCCTTGGCGACCTCGTCGTCGCTGTAGGTGTCATGCGCCGGCGGCGGCGCATCGGCAGCCGGCACCGCGGCGCCCATCCAGAACACGCAGAGGATCAGCGCGGCGCACCGGGAAATCCGCAGACTCATATCGGCACCTTCTTCAGGCGAGGATTCGCGGCAGCATTGTGGTTCCCGCGCCCGCGTTTCGCAAGTCTGGCGCGCGCACTCTCGCGCGCGCTGCGTTTGCTACTATCGCCGGGTGGCACTCACCGCATTCGACCGAGGCAAGCTGAAGATCGCGGCGCACGTGCGCGAAGAGCTCGATCGCGCCGGCATTCGCAGCGACTCCATTCAATGCCGCTCCGGCGGCACTGAAACGCATCCCGGCGTCGCGCGGCTCACCGTGACGGTGAATGGCATCGCGGCTTTCATGGATTTACAGGCGGACGAAGTGGAGGAATGCGAATTGATCGTCGCGGGCGAGGCGTGGTATCGGATCGCCGCGTTCATCGGGCGACTCCGATAGAACCTGTTGGGCGCCGTCATGAGGCCGGCCCAAATCGGCCGATCTTCCAAGATTTCACGATCGCACTGAGACAGGGCCTATGAGCGTCAAGCTGCAATTCCCTGTGCGCCCAATGCCTGCAGCACATGGCTGTGCTCCTCCAGCAGCCGGTCGATGAGCGCGCACGCCGCCTCGATTTTGCCGCCGGCGGCGGCAAGTTCCAGCTCCTTGCACAGTTCGGCGAGCAGCATTGCGCCGACGTGGGCGCTGCTCGACTTCAGCTGGTGCGCGGCGTGCATCATGCTCGGCGCATCGCCGGTCGCCGCCGCGGTCCGCAGCGCATCGGCGAGTCCGCGCGAGTTCGAGGTATAAATGTCCACCACGCGCGCGAACAAGTCCGGACTGCCGGACTGATGCAGGGCGCGAATGCTCCCGAGCGTGCGCTGATCGAGCACCGCACCCTCGGATTTTTTTTCGGGAGAGGATTGGTCCGACCCGGACTCGGCAACACATAGCTCCAGCACCTCGTACAGCTGGTCGAGGGTGAACGGCTTTCCGAGGTAATGATCCATGCCCGCGGCGAAGCACTTCTCCGCATCGCCGCCCAACGCGTTTGCGGTCAAGGCCACGATGGGTGTGCGTGGATGCGCATGCTCGGCTTCCCACTCGCGAAGGCGGCTGGAGGCGGCGTAGCCGTCGAGCTTCGGCATCTGGCAGTCCATCAACACGACCTCGAAGCGCTCGGCGGCGAGCCGCTCGAGCGCCTCCTCGCCGTTCCAGGCGCTGACCGGCACGATGCCGAGTTCGAGCAGCATGGCGCGCGCCACTTCCTGATTGACCGGATTGTCTTCCACCAGCAGCACGCGGCGGGCGCGCGAGCGTCGCGGCGTGCCCGCTGCGGCGGGCGATCCGCTTCTCGACGCATCCGCGCTGCGCCGGCCGACAGCGACATGGTTCGTCAACAGTCCGGCGAGGCTGGCCTGCAATTGCGCGCGGCGAATCGGCTTGTTCAGCCACACCGTGCGGCCGGCGCGCGGGTCGCCGGCACCCGGGTCGACGGCGGGCGGTGCCGCGGCCAGGCTCGAATTCATCATCAATATGGGCACGTGCGACAGTTCCGGCAGTGCGCGGATCGACGCCGCGAGCTCGGCGCCGTCCATCCCCTTCAACTGGCCGTCGATGATCAGCGCATCGAATTCGGCACCCAGCGCCTTGCCCAGAATCTGCAGCGCCTCCTTGCCCGACGCGGCCTCGGCCGTGGTCGCGCCCCAGCTCACGAGATGGTGGCGCAGCATGTCGCGCGCCGAGGCGTTGTCGTCCACGATCAGCATGCGCGTGGAGTTGAGCACGGTGGTGCGCCGGTCGCGCGACTCCGAATGTTCGGTCGCGAGCGTGACCGAGAAATAGAACGTCGAACCCTTGCCGGGTGTGCTGTCGACGCCGATGTGGCCGCCCATCAACTCGACCAGCTGCTTGCATATCGTGAGACCGAGGCCGGTGCCGCCGTACTGGCGCGTCGTCGAGATGTCTTCCTGCGCGAACGATTCGAAGATGGTGGCCACGTTCTCCGGCTTGATGCCGATGCCCGTATCGGAGACCTGGAAGTGGAAGGATGAGTTGTACAGCCCGGCGTCGACGCTGCCGACCTTGATCTTGACCTCGCCATGCTCGGTGAACTTCACCGCATTGCTGATCAGATTGATGAGCACCTGCCGCAGCCGCAACGGATCGCCGCTCACCCGGGTCTCCATCTGCGCCGGAATGTCGCAGATCAACTCCAGACCCTTGCTGTGGGCACGTTCCGCCAATATTTCCGCCGCGTCCTCGACGATGTCGCGCACGCAAAAATCAGCGGTTTCGATCGTCAGCTTGCCGGCCTCGATTTTCGAGAAATCGAGGATGTCGTTGATGATTTGCAGCAGCGCGCTGCCGGACTGGTGGATCGTCACGGCGTAGCGCCGCTGGCGCTCGTCGAGCGTCGGCGAATGGCGCAGCAATTCCGCCATGCCGAGCACGCCGTTCATCGGGGTGCGGATTTCGTGGCTCATCCGGGCCAGGAAGTCGCTCTTGGCGCGGCTCGCTCCCTCGGCGCGCTTCGCGGCGGCCTGGGCTTCGGCCACTTCGCGGTCCAATTCCGCCGTGCGCTCGCGCACGCGTTTCTCGAGTTCACTTTGATAGGCGCGCAAATTCCGATCGCGCCTCTCGAGTTCGGCGAGCATTTCGTTGAAACCGTCGATCAGCTTGCCGAATTCATCATTCGGCCTCTGGTGTGCGCGGCGCGAGAAATCCTTGCGTTCGAGCACGTCCAGCGTCACCTTCATGAGGTCGCCGATCGGAGCCGCGATGCGCCGGCGCATCGGGCCCGACAGCGTGTACGCCACCAGGCCCGCCAACGCGAGTCCGGCCAGCATGTAGTCGAGGGAATCGCGCCATTCCGCGTACAACGCAGCGCTCAAGTCCGCATCCACGTGCAGCGACCCGATGCGGTGACCGTCGAGCATGACGCCAAGGCGGATGTGCGTAAGGGTCAACCCGTCGAACCGGACCGGCCGGTCTTCGCCGGCGGCGTCGGCGGCATCCGCGGACCGCACCGGCGGGGCCCCGGCGGAGACCGCCGGCGCGCGCGACGTATCGCGCGACAAACCGCTCCTCGCATGGCCCGACGCATCGCCCGGCGCATCGCCAGTCGACTCATCCAGCCAGACGCGCCCGCCGGCGTCGTACAGCGTCACGCTGCGGATGCACGGATCCGCGCGCAGCGATTCGAGCGCGGCGCGCGCCTGGGCTGAATTGGAAAGCGCCAGCGGAACCGCCGCGCGCTCGCCGGCGGCGGTCGCGGAGATCACCAATTGCTGCGCCAGGCTGCGGCGCAGGCTCAGCACGGTGCTTACGGTGTGGAGCGCGCCCGCCAGCAGCAGCGCAGCCGCGACGACGTAGACGATCATCAGCCGCAGCCTGAAGGCGAGCGGCAGCTTGTTGATCCATCGTTTCATGACTGACGGCGGTTCCGGGCAGGCTGCCGGCGGGTCACAGGCCCGCGATTTTCGCGTTCACGTCAGGCTCGCCGGGGCCCGCATCGGGAGCGGCCATGGAGGCCGCGCCGCCGTACACCCCGCTGCGCAGCAACTCTTGCAGCGCGGCGGCGGGAATCGGTTTGCTGATCAGATAGCCCTGCGCCTGATCGCAGCGGTGCCGGCGCAAAAATTCCAGTTGTTCGGTGGTTTCGACGCCCTCCGCGATGACTTTGATCTTGAGCTCGCGCGCCATCGCGATGATGGCGGCGCAGATGGCGGCGTCGTCCTCGCTCTTGTGCGCGTCCTTGACGAAGGATTGGTCGATCTTCAACGAGTCGACGGGAAATTGCCGCAGATACCCCAGCGAGGAGTAGCCGGTTCCGAAGTCGTCGATCGACAGCGCGACGCCCGCCACGCGGAACTTCTGCATGCACGCCGTGGTGTCGTCGACGTTTCTCATCAACAGGCTTTCGGTGATCTCGAGCTCGAGCTTCTGCGGCTTGACGCCGAACTCGCGCAGCGCGCCGAGCACCGAGTCGACGAAATCTTCCCTCGCGAACTGCTGCACCGAGACGTTGACCGCCAGCGTCAAATGCCCCAGCCCTTGCTTCGCCCACGCCGCCAGCTGCATGCAGGCCTCGCGCATGACCCAGTCGCCCAGCGTGATGATCAATCCGGTCTCTTCCGCCACCGGTATGAAGGTGTCCGGTGTGATCGAGCCGCGCTCCGGGTGCTGCCAGCGCAGCAGCGCCTCGGCGCCGATGATCGAGCCGCTCGCCAGATCGAGTTTCGGCTGGTAGTAGATCTGAAACTCGCCGCTGTCGAATGCGCGCCGCATGTCGTTCTCGAGCTCGAGGCGCCCGAGCGAGCGCACCGCCATCGACTGGCCGAAGAAAGCATGGCCGTTGCGGCCCTGATCCTTGGCCTGATACATCGCCATGTCGGCTTTCACCAGCAGATCGTCGATGTCCGTCGCATCCTGCGGATACAGGGCGATTCCGATGCTCGGGGTCACCACGAAGCGATGGCCGCCGCATTCGAAGGGCTCGGCGAGCGATGCTTGGATGCGCTCGGCGATTTTTACCACTTGATTCTCATCGGTGACCCGGGTCAGCAAGACGACGAACTCATCGCCGCCGAGCCGGGCCACCCGGGTTTGGTCCTGCCGGGGGGAATGGCCGGCCGGGGATACGATATCGGCCTGCCGCTGCAGGTCGGTCTGCCGCTGCCGGACGCTTTGTTTCAGCCGGTGCGCGACATTTTGCAGCAACGCATCGCCGACGGCGTGACCCAGGTTGTCGTTGATGCGCTTGAAGCGGTCGAGGTCCAGGTAAAGCAATGCGAGCTTCTGACCGGATTGCCTGGCGTCGGCGATGGCGCGGCCCGCGCGTTTCACGAACAGCTGGCGGTTCGGCAGTTCGGTCAGGCCGTCATAGTAGGCCAGCTTGACGATGCGTTCCTTGGCCTTGTGACGCTCGGTGGTATCGCGCGTCACGATCAGCAGTTGCCCGTCGGATTGCGGGCGCAGCCGGGCCTCGAACCAGCGGCGCTGCTTGTCGCGCCCGACCTCGAACTCGAAAGTGGTCAGCTCCTGCCCGCCGCGCCCCTCCAACGTGAGGCGGGCCGCACGCGCCAGATCCTTGGGAAACACCTCCTCCAGGCGTTTGCCGACGAAGCGTTCCGCGGCGCTGCGTTCGCTCCCCATGATGTGCTCCAGCAGCACGCCTCGTTGGTCGACGATGAAGAGCGTGTCGGGAAGCGCCTGCAGCAGCGCGCGATTTTTATGTTCGCTCAGTTTCAGCGCGCGTATGTTGTCGAGCGCCCGCAGCGTGAAACCGACCCGGTGCGGCAGCGTGGGCCACAGTACCGGCTTGTGGATGAAATCGGTCGCGCCCATCTCGTACGACTGGCGGATGGAATCCATGTCGTCATGGCCCGTGACCATGACGATCGGCACGTCGGCCCCGAGAGGCATCGCCCTCAGCGTCGCGCAAATCTCGAAGCCGTTGCCGCCCGGCAAATCCACGTCGAGCAACACCAGGTCCGGCTTGAAGTTCTGGAAGGCGGCGAAAGCCTGGCCGGCGTTTGCGGTAATTTGCGCCTCGTAGCCGGCTTGGACCAGCGTCTCCTGGGCCAATAGCGCGAATATCGGATCGTCGTCGACGATCAAAACGCGGCGGCGCGGCCGCGCCGAGGTTTGCGCCCATTCCGGCCCGCCGCGTGCAGCGACGTTCATCGGAGCGTCGCCCAAGCCGGGGTCCTGTGGCTGTAATGCTTGAAACGAACGGCTTTTTTCGACCGATTTATGGGTACTTGAATCATTCAATCACCGGATGACGTCGGTCGGACCTTAGCCCGAGTTGATGAGAGATTTGTCGGCGGCATTCCCAATTTCGTTAAGGAAAGCGGCGGGACGGACATATCTACGAACAAAACCGAGAACTGAGTCACGGCCGGGCTCGCACCCTGTTGCCGAGGGCCATGGTGTGTCCGGGGACTTCGGCGAAGTCGTCGCCAGGCGGCGACGGCTGCGTCAGATTCAATCCTGCAGCGGCACTCGGACGGTAAATTGCGTGCCTTGTTCCCGGGTCGAAGTCACGGTGATGGTGCCGTGGTGCGCCCGCACGATCTGCGCGCAGATATGCAGGCCGAGGCCCAACCCCTTGCGGTCCTGTGCGGTGCTCTGGCGCCAAAACGGCTGGAAGATCCTGCCGATATCCTCGCCCCGAATGGGTTCGCCGGCGTTCCAGACTTGCAAGGACAGCGAGCTGCCGTCGGCCTTCGCCGTCACCTCCACCGGCTCCTCCGCGGAACCGTGGGTCAACGCGTTGGCGATCAGGTTGGACGCGACCTGCTGAATTCTGCCGGGATCGCAGCGGACCGCGACCGGGACGTCGATCCGGGTGACGATCCGGCGCTGCGGATACGCCGCTTGCAGCTCTTTGACCACCGCATGCAGACGCTCGCCGAGGTCGGCAACTTGCAGCATCTCGACGCCGATTCCGCCGCCCAAGCGGCCGCGGGCAAAGTCGAGAACATCGTTGATGAGCCCCGACATCCGTGTGGCGCTGGCCTTGATACGGCCGGTGATATCTTGGAGCTGCGGATCGGTGAGCTTGCGCTGCAGCAACGCGCAGCCGGAAAAGACCGCCTGCAAGGGGTTGCGCAGGTCGTGACCCAGTATCGCGATGAATTGCTCGCGCAGCTCGCTCGCGGCGCGTTCATCGCGCAGCACGGCGCGCTCGCGCTCCCAGGTCGCATGGTTGTCCAATTGCAACGCGATCAATTGGGCGAACCCCTCGAAAACGCCCAAGATTTCCGCTCCCGAGACCCTGCGGGGGTTTCGATCGATTGCGCACAGATTGCCGAAGTAGAGTCCATTTTCGCTGACGATCGGCACCGACACGTAGCTTTCAATCTGGTACAGCTTGCAGGCGGGGTGGCCCTGGTATCGAGGATCGGCGCTCGCATGATCGATCACGATCGGCGAGCGCGTGGCGCGCGATTCGAGGCACAGGGTGGTGTGGACATCGAGCTGCCCGCCGGGACGCAGGCCGAATCCGATGTCGTCCTTCACGGCGCATGCAGTCCAGCTCTTGTCGGTAACCCGGGCGACCGCGGCAAATCCCATTCCCGTGACCCGGCACAGGATCTGCAGCATCGTCGGCACCGCCTCGATATTGGCGACGGCCTGCACGTCCGCAGCGATCTCTTCCGGGCTGTCGCCGGCCGGAACAGTCTTGGCCTCGACCGCTGGCGTTATCATGGTTTCAGCCTACCACGGCGACGCGGCCACCGGCTCTAAAGCCTGCCTCCTCCGTTTGAGCGGCAGGCCTCGCGACCGCGTCCCCACGTCCGACCACGCGCAGCGCTGGTCCGACAGGCCCCTACACCCTGCGCAACAGGTCCGCTATGGCATCGGCCGCCGGCAGCTGCGGCGTTCTGAAAACCAATTCGCCGCGCCGATCGATGATGCTGACCTGGGTGGCGTGATTCGCGGCGGCGCCGCGGCCCTGACCGAACAGGTCCAGCAGCCCCGCCAGATCCGCGATCTGCGGCGCGACGGCAATCCAGCCATCGCGTGCGTTGAAACGCTGCAGCCAGCTGCGCATCGCGGCCGGCGTATCGCCCGCCGGATCGATGCTGAGCGACAGCAGCTGAATCCGCCGCTCGAGCTGATCGGGCAACAGCAACTGGACGCGTTCGAATATGGCACCCTGAATCGGGCACACGCTCGAGCAGCCGGTGAACATGAGGTGCAACGCCGTCGCATGGCCCTGTACCAGTGCGGCCAGGCTGGCCGGCGGCGCGCCGTCGCTGCGGCGCACGGCGACGTCCGGTATGCGGACCGGGGGATCCACGCGGCCATGATCGGCGTTGACCGGCTGCGGGTTGAGCGGCCGGACGTTACCCGGCGACGGGGGGAGCGGCTGGACGTTGGCCGGCGACCGGTTCACCGGCTGCGGGATCACCGGCTGCGCGGCGAGCCGCGCCGCAGCGGCGCCGACTGTGGCCGCCCAGGCTGCCGCAGTGCCGGCGCAGAAGCGCCGGCGATCAAGGTCAACGGGTTTGCTCTTCATGCGCACTCCCGTTCACATATCGCCACAACGCCCGGCACTGCGCGTCGTCGATCGCGTAGCGCGGCATCTCCACGCTGATGAGGACGAAAGCGGGGTCCTGCCCTAAGCGCAGCAGCGCGCAGAACTTGTCGCGATCGTAGGTCGACGCGGGACCGCCGCGCCGCTGCTGCGGCCGAAGCAGCAGATCATGGGTGAGCCGCGGTGCCTGGGTGAGAGGCAGATCGGGCCCGTCGGCCACCGCGTGACAGTTGGCACAGCGCACGACCGAAGGCGGCAGATCCGCCGAGTGTGTGTAGATCCTGCCCTTCAGATCGATTTTTCCCGAGAACAATGCCTCACCCAATAGAAACTCGTCATGCAACGGATCGGTCCGCGCTGCGGAGGCCCACAGGCCGAAGCCAAGCCACAGCAACCGCAGCGCGAACCGACCATTAGCGGGCTGCCGGCGCTCAGAGAATCTGGACGGTCGTGGAAACACTCGGCACACCGCTGCTGCTGAGCGCGAACAGCATGTAATAGCCCGGCAACACCACACCGGGGTCGGAGGACGGCATGCTGAGAGTGTAGGTCTGTGCGCCGTTCGCTCCGGCGGTCGTAGTGCCGATCGTCAATGGGATTCGCCGTTGGTCGTTGTTGACCGTATGGGTGGTGGAAGACAAGCGCATCAGCGCGAACGACGACGCCGGACCCGCCGTGGTGACACTGAGCGTGCCGCCGAGTGTGGCGCTGCCGGTGGCCGATTGAATCACCGGGCGGGTCGCTGCGCCGCCGCTCGACGTCAGCAGGTAGGGCGGCGTCAGAATCTCGGCATTGAGGTGATTCTGCGCACAGCCCGCGCCGCATTGGCCGCCGCCGCCGACGAACACCGTGCCGTCAGGCAGCAGGATGGCGGTACTGTGGTAGGTGCGCGGCGTCTGCATCGGATTGAGCAGGCTGAATTGTCGCGTGACCGGATTCCATATCTCCGGCACCAAGATCGCGGCGCTGTCCGTAAAGGGCTCCGGGATGCTCTGTCCGCCGATCACCACCACGCTGCCGTTGGGCAGCACGACGCTGTTGGAGAATGCCCGCTGGTAGCTCATCGGCGTGAGCTGCGTGACGTTCGCCGGCTGATTGACGCCGGCCGTGATATCGATCAGGTACGCCGAATTGGTGGCATAGGTCGTGCCGGTGGATTGCTGGTAGGCCGGCGCTCCGCCCACTTTGAGAATCTTGCCGACGTCGTACAGGACCGCATTGCCGTTGATGCTATACGCGTCGCTGCCGCGATTTCCCGCCGACTGGATGGTTCCATTACCTTCAGTGGTGATCCAGTTCATCTGCGCGCTCGGGCCCGCCTGAAACACCGCACCGTTGCTCTGCGCGAACAACCACAGATGATTGTCGCCGCGGTAGATGCCTTGCGGGTCCGGACCCACGATGTTGGTCTCCGGAACGCCGTTCAACAGCGACCAGGTCCCGGTACTGCTGCTCCAGAGCTCGGCCGTCTTGCCGCCGTAGCCGCCGCTCCACGAGCCGCCCAACGTCAATACTTGGAGGTTCGTCAATACGCCGTTCGAGAGCGTCCCGTAGGACAGCAGGGTATCGGCCTCGTAGCCGCGCGGTACGTTCATCTCGCCCGAAATACTCCAGCCGCCGGTGGCCGGGGAATAAATACTCGTCTTGGAGCTGCTGCTGCCGCCGTTGACGAGCACACGGCCGTCCGGCAGCACCGCGGTGCCGGGACAGAACATGTCCGCGCCCATGGCGGTCACCAATACGTCCGTCGACGTCTGGGTGGCCGGATTGAACACGCCGGTGTAGGTCTGTCCCTGCCCATTGCCGATGTCGCCCTCGTAGGCGTACGGCTCGAAGGCGGACCACATCAGCAGCGTGCCGTTCGGAAGATTGGCGACAGCAATCGGGGTCACCGGCAATGAAATGATCGCGCTCCAACTGGAGGGCAACGTGATCAGCGACGGCGTCGCAAGACTCCACAGTTCGTTGTAGTTATTGGGCGTGTCGGGTGCGCAGGGCCACTGAATCAGCGTCGCACTCTCGGCCTGGGAATTCCCGTCGACATTCAGACACTGTCCGCTCGAGGCGGAAACGATTTCGAAATACTCGCCCTCACTGACGATAGACCACTCGTCGTTCTTGACCGTACTCGCCTGACAGGGCCACTGGATGATGGGAGCTGCGGCCGCGGTGGACCCGCCGCTGACATTCAGGCATTGCCCGCTGCCGGCGGAGACGATGTGGTAGTAGCCGCCGCCGACCGCCGTTAAGGTCCAGTGTTGCGCGGCGACGCCGCCGCAAGGCCACTGGACGATGGCCATTCCGGCCGTGTTGCTGTAGGCATTGACGGTGGCGCATTGACCTGAACTCGCCGAGACGATGTCGGTGCCCGAGGCGTTCGCGGCTTGCACGGTATCGATCTGCACCAGAAGTAAAAGAAACAAAAGCGCCGCGCCCGGCGCCCATCGCATAAACCTTCGCATACATCCCCGAATTCTGTAAAACCGATCTGCAACCGTCATCAGAATGTAGCCGAAAGGCGACAGTCCGGAGGCGAACTTGACATAAGAAACCCAGGCTTTACACATTTTTACACTTCGCCGGGCCGGGAAATCCCGTTCTAAATGGGCACAATGCAGTTGCTTTTCATGGACTTGAGAGGCATCCTTCGCACCCTCGAAATCGTCGTTGTGGGCGAAGGACTCCTGCCATTCAGAACATCTCCGCAGCTCGCAGGAACTAGGTGAAGCGAATCAAGAGGCTAGCCGCCCGGATTTTTTATCTGACCGAGATGTTTGGCCTTGACACTCGCAAGACGGTTCGCACGCTGACCGGTCTGCCCGCCTACCTTTCGGACCTGAAAGCACTCAAACGCCAACAGAAGGTTGCAAGAACCAAGTTCCGCTTCGGCACGCCGCTGCTTTGCAATGATCGGTCGGCGCCCAGCGGTTCTGCCCGCGGACATTACTTCCACCAAGACTTGCTCGTGGCGCGCAGAATCCACGAAAACAAGCCTGACGTTCACATGGATGTCGGTTCACGAATCGACGGGTTCGTCGCCCATGTGGCGTCGTTTCGTTCCATCACCGTTCTCGACATACGACCGTCGGCGAGCAACATACCCAATATCAAATTCATTCAGGCGGATCTGATGAGCCAGGTCGAAGGGGAACTGATCGACTCCTGCGATTCCCTATCCAGCCTGCATGCGCTCGAACACTTCGGTTTGGGCAGATACGGTGATCCGGTGAATTACGAGGGTCACCTCGTGGGCCTGCAAAACCTCGGCAGGCTGCTGCGAAAGGGTGGAAGGCTGTACCTGTCGGTGCCGATCGGGCCGCAAAGAATCGAATTCAATGCGCACAGAGTGTTCTCGACCGCCTATCTGCTCGAATGTTTTGCCGACCGATACCGTATCGAGCAGTTCGCCTATGTCGATGACAACGGCGAGTTGCATGAGCGGGTTCCAATGACCGCGCGTGATGTGGAGAATAATTTCGGGTGCTATTACGGCTGCGGAATTTTCGAGATGACCAAAGTCTGATCACACGATTTTCAATGCAGGTTCCGACTGCCCGTGTCCGGTGCGGCCCGCTCCACCGCCTTTGCTCCCACCGTTCCGTTGCTATCGGCGGCGGCCCAGCGCCCTCAGCATTCCTTTCAGCAGGGATGGCTCTTGTGACCCTTCCCGCAGTTTCTCGGTCACTTCCGCCTGCAGAAACTCCCGGAACCGCAAAACCATGGAGTGAGGAAGCAGATAGATGACGTCCTCATGGACCACGACATCCCAATCATCCGGAAGGACCCCGACGATCTCTTTTATTGTGGGCCAAAATTGCAGCTTGTGCGGCAGGGGAGGCGGCGCCAAGAATAATCGCGCATCGTCGATCAGAATGACGCAGTTCCTCTTGACGCCGAAGATTATCCGCAGTTCGTCGAGAAGCGGGCATTCGTCGCCATCGCCGTAGGTATTCCCTCCACTCCAGTGCGCGTCGAGCCAGAACAAGATATTGTCATTGTCGTCCAATACGGATTTCAAATGGCTTCTGGTGTCTCCTTTCAGCATCGTGACATTCTTGAGAGTGCTCAAGGTCGACTGCGCAATCGCAAACATCGTCTCGGACCGCTCGACCGTGATGACCCTTTCCACCATGCGGCTCGCGCGCGCTGCCGTCCCCCCCTTGTACGTCCCACCCTCGAAGAACACCGAGAGCGCCATTTGCTTGATGAGATAACGGATCTGCGTTTCGGGCGCACCAAAGTGTACCGATCCCATGGGTCAGCTCATCTTGTGTTTGTGAAAATCAAATGGATTGATGACCGCCTGCAGCATCAAGCGCAAATTGACCCTCGTTCTCGCATAAAACATATCCATCACAAATGTCGTCACTGAAAACGAGATTATCGTGGAGATGATGGCGCCTTCCGAGCGATAGTACGGAATCAAGAAATAATTTCCGACGATGTTGACAACGGCTCCGGCGATGGCTGTCATGAGAGAGTACCTGAACAGGCTCTCGTTCGTCAGGAAAAGGGATTTTGCGATGCCGAAATTCGCAAAAAACAATCTGATCGCAAACAGCGACAGCAGGAAAGCTGCGCCTCGGTATGCGTCGCCGAACACCAGGATCACGATTCGTTCGCCAAAAAAGAAAACGGGTATCGCCACCAAGAGAAAAGTGAAGGTCATGGCCCTGTACACTTCCGAGAGCCTCTTGTGGTAGAGCTGCTCGCTGGCTGCCTTGGCTTTCGCCACATGCGGCGAGAGCGTGCTGACGATGATCATTGGCAAAAAACTGAATACCTCGATCAGTCTCATGGCAGCCGAGTACTGTCCCACCTCTTCGTTGCTGATCATGTCGCCGAGCATCACTTGATCGATGCGCGCCTGTATCATCAACGCCATGGAGGCGAAAATGAGCGGCCAGCTGCTGCTCAACAATTCGCCCGCGAGGCGCCTGTCGAAGCGCCAACTGCGGATCTCGTTGTGATTCAGCCGATAAGCCAACACCAGGAACAATGATGCCAGGGTGATTTCACCGAGTGCCGCGCATGCAAAGTAAATCAATGGGGCGGACTTCAGCAGAAGAGTGACTTTCACCGCCGTAATCACGGCAAATGCGCCGTTCTGAGCGAACACCGAGTATCTGGATTGCACCTTCGACTGAAAGAAATAATCGATCACGTTGACCGATTGAAATATGAATCCGGCCGAGACGATACTCACCATCCAAATCGCCAGGGATTGTCCGTGCCGCACGACCGAGATGGAAAGGATCGTGGCCAGGACCGCAACGAGACCCCCGCCCACTTTGAGGACGAACGCGCTTCCCAGCAGAAGATCTTTGCGCTCTGGATGCTTGGCCAGTTCGCGAATGACGATCCCATCCAGCCCAAGGGTTGAAAGTGCGCCAAACAACGCCGAAAAGGCCGTGCAATAGCTCAGCAGGCCAAATTTCTGCGGCCCCAGATAACGAGCCGTCCACACGCCGACTATCAACCCGACACTCAATCGGATGCTTCTATCCGCAAGCAGCCAGCCTAGGTTACCGACGGCTGTTTGCAGGTTGGGGCGGCCATGCAATCTGCTGCGCACGGCCATGGGCAACAATTTGAGCCAGCCGGCGTTCATCATCGACTGTGTCAGCAGCAAGCCAGAGAGAACGGCGGCCGCGTGCGACAAGTTGATTCGATTGAATTGTTCAACATTGACTGGTTCAACTCGCTTGCCGTTTTGGAAGTATCCCGGCTATTCTAGTTGAATACAAGAGTTGCCATGACCATGACGACCATCCGACGGTGGCATTCCTATCTCGGTCTCTTCATTGCTCCCAGCGTGCTGTTCTTCTCGCTGACCGGAGCGCTGCAGATCTTCAGCCTTCACGAGGCACATGGTGGCTACGTGCCGCCGGCCCTGGTGGAGAAGCTCAGTTCGGTTCACAAGGACCAGGTGTTCGCCCCGAGCGATCACGATCACGCGCCGCCGGGGCCGGCTGCGGCCGACAACCCCGCCGGCGGAACGGAGCCGCACTCCGCCGCGGAGGACGAAGAGAAGACCGGACTCCCGACGCTGATGCTGAAGTGGTTCTTCCTGCTGGTGGCACTGTGTCTCGCGCTATCCACCGCTTTCGGACTTTGGATGGGATTGACGCAAATGCGCCGCAAGACGTTGGCCTGGATGCTGGTCGCCGCGGGCGCGCTCATTCCCTTGGCGCTGTTGGTCATCTGAACATCGGGGCCGTTGGCCCTTCTGCTCATCTGACGATGGGGACCGGCCTCGAAGCTGGAAGCTTCCGGCAAATCAGTCAGCGGGAAACCACCGGCCCAGTCAGCGGCAAACGACCTTAAGTCAGGATGGCGGGCGCCCGAGTTCTGAACGTCAGGGGGCGCCGGTTGGCCCATCCCAACGCGGCCAGCAATGCGCTGCCCAACAGCCACACCGAAG
>Ga0209611_10000247_pt1 | contig 72052 bp, 51 predicted proteins | sample S1TSphgellanicum_3_FD_187693 | JGI IMG/M metagenome (GOLD analysis project Ga0209611, IMG submission 187693) | Host-associated microbial communities from peat moss isolated from Minnesota, USA - S1T2_Fc - Sphagnum magellanicum MG (SPAdes) (version 2) | ecosystem: Host-associated > Plants > Peat...
TTTTGTGTTTCCAACCTTGGTAGAACTTGTAGATGCTGAGATAAAATGATAGTTGAAGATCATGTCTTTGTCTAGCGGCAAGGGAGTTCCTGTGGAGCAGGTGACTCAGGAGATTCGTGAGCAACAGCTTGTTAGTAGATTTGATTCCTTTATTGTTCAGAACGGACCACAGAGAGGAGCAGTGATTTTGCGTTTTCTAGGCTTTGGAGTGATGAGACTTGTAGGGATAGATCTCGACGAAGCTCAAGTAAGAGACATTGCTGTAGAAGTAGTTCATAGTGGTTTATACACTCGTGCACAAGTTTGGTTGAAGGTAATCGATGGAGCAAGGGGGTGGGCATCGACCTTAGACTTATAGACCAATTTTTACTTCACCTCCTATCTTGCGAAAAGTTGTTCCTTCATATGCTGAGAGACAGCGTGCATTACCGAGGCTAGGGGATATTTGGATTCCTAAGTCGACGGTGTCACCTAACCATTTTGTGAGGTTGTACATCCTTGGTGTGGAGGATTTATTTCAGGAGGGAAATCGCTTGCTTCGGGTGGAGCATGGCGGATCGAGATCCTGCCTCATTAGCTAGAAAGTATGGCGAAACTAGGAAGGAGAATGGAGATTTCAGCAAGAGTCTACGGATGAGTAGAACTTCACCACTGTTCCATCCACTATTACGCCCTTGAAACCGATAGCTGAGGGTGCTCAGTCCGAGTTTGATGGGTGATTCGGACAACATTTTTTTTTTCAAGAATCAGAACTGTGTTGCAGGAGCTGAGATTCTGATCAATTTTGTTTGCATCTGTTTTTGAATTAAAGAACTGTGTGTGGTGAGGAGTGCTGCATTTTTGCTGTGTTGCTGAACTTCTGTGAAGATGACGAGTCCTCAGGGAATGGATGAGTTGTTTTGGGGACGAGATCATGAGGATGTGAATGATTGGGCAAAGTGACTTACCATGGCTGCCGAAGTGCGCGATCTCACTACTGACAAGCTATTCAAGATCGCCAAGTTGAATTTGCGGGGTCAAGCGAAGGAGTGGTTTAGGAAGCTGCAGCCGGTGCCAGCCAACTGGACTGAACTACGGACACTGATGGTGCAAAAGTACGGGAACGTAGATGCTGATGACATCCGAATGAAGATGGATGCCATCAAGCAAGAACCCAAAGAAAGGGTTCAGAAATATTTCGAACGCCTGGACAAATTGTTTCGGAAGGGCAAGATACAAGACGTAGAGCAAAAGAGGAGGTTCTTGGCCAGACTGAGGCCAGAGATCCAAAAGTTCTGCGTGGTGAGAATGTTCGTAGATATCAAAGAATTAGTTGGAGCTGCAACGGAGGTTGAAAGAGTTCTGGGTGAACTCGGGGAAACACCGTATGAGTCTCTTCCAGAGGAACAGGAAGAAGAGACGTTGGAGAGCAATGTGGAGAAGCAGGTTGTTGCGTTGAACAACACACTCATGAATTTCTTCAAGGGGAATTCGCATGATCCAGCATCATCATCCTCTTCCACTGTCTTTGGAGCATGCCAGCTCTGTAAAGGTGGGGACCATATGGCCACTGCCTGTCCGAGGCTAAATGAAGCACGGCCAAAATGTGCAAAGTGCAATATGCCGCATAGGACAGAAAACTGTGGAATCAAATGTACCTTCTGTATAGGATTGGGGCACTCTGAAGACAAATGCTGGAAGAAGCCCAAAGATGGGAAATCAACAGCTGGAGCAACGAATTTCTTAGAAATGTTGCTTGATGATGGAGCGACGACTGAGTAGCAGCTTGACAAGCTATGTGGAAATGAAAATTTGTTTTCCTACACCTGAGTGCCAAGGAGAGGGACTCTTGTCGATGTAGCACCAGGAGGAATTGCGCTAATCCCTGAAGCTGAAAGGGAGGGAGTTGGTGCGAACCCGGACACTTCTGTGAGGTCCAAAATTTTATCACATTTCATAAAAGGAAAGATCCCTCTATCTCCCATGGAAACCATTCTCATGATCCCTGGAGAGCTGGAGCACCTTGAGAGCTTGGTGAAGCTGGCAAGGAGAAAAAGGGATCCGGAGACCACCGAAAATCAAGTTTCAGTGGTCTCTGCACTCCCGTCATAAGGAAGATCTGCGTCAATAAGACACATCGGAGCAAAACTCTACATTTGCCTGTGGAAATCAGCAACTGCGTTGTTGAAGGTTTAGTAGATACAGGAGCATCTATGTCTATACTGGCTATTGCTGTAGTAAGAGAGTTGGGTATGATGCATCTTGTGACAGGAAATGAAAGTTACAAGACTGCATCGGGAGTGATCACTCGGGCATTGGGCCAGGTTGATGAGATACAAGTCAAAATCGGAGGCATACAATGTGCCATGATTTTTATGGTAGTAGACACGGATGGGTACAACGTGCTACTTGGTCTGGACTTTCTGATGAAGATTGGAGCGGTGGTTGATGTGGAACGAGGTCTGATCTAGGTAAGGCATGGGCTTGGGACCAATGTAAAGGTGTTGCCACTGACAGTGGTAAATTTGCTGCAAAGAATGAGTGCGGGTACGATGGTGCGAGAAACGTCGACCACTTGGAAGGATGCACGTGCCGACCAAGATGGTGACGCAGTACCTGATTAGGATCGAGAGGCTGTCAATGAAGGGGACGACGCGTCTACCTCAGATTCCGATGATATAGTGATACCAGTGAATATTATGATTTGGAATCTAATCGATTAGAATAGATCGACTCAGAGGATGAGTTTGTGGATGTTGAGTTTGAAGAACTGGTTAGCTCAGAAGGACCACAGGAAATGCTGTGACTGATGTTGCAGGAGCAGACTAACGGGATCATGACAGAAGAGATCGCGGATGGGGATGATTATGCCAACTGGATCAGGTGGGTGTCTGACGCGGAGAAGAGCAGATAGACCGTGCATGAATCCACACACGATGTACCTGTTCCATTGTTGTTGCAACAACATTGTCCTGAACACGACTCTACAATTCCGATGCTGCTCCAAACTGTCCAGGTAAAAGATGGCGACTCTAATTGCGAGCCCATTGAGAAGTTTGTATCGTCCAGTCATCATGAATCGGGGATCAAATGGAAGGAGATCTGTGAATGAATCAAGATCGACACCGATTTAGGTGAACGTGGGCAGTAACAACTCTGGGGAATCTTGGAGAGGTACCAAGACGTCTTTGCTTGGAACAAGGGCGAACTGGGCTGCTGCACCATTGGTGAGCATAATATCGACACGCAAGGATTTCCACCTTGCAAAGCATCTCCTGGTCGACTGTCTTACTGGGAGGAAGCTGAAGTGAAAAGACAGATTGATGCACAGGTAGACTTGGGTAAAATGAGACCCAGTAATTCCGAATATGCCTGTTGGGTGACTTTGCCAGTGAAGAAAGATGGGAGCAGGCATTTCTGTGGAGACTATTGGCCTCTCAACGCTCAAACACGTCGAGATATGTTTCCGATGCCACTCGTGGAGGATGTGATTGATCAGCTGGGAAAATCGACGTGGTTTACGACTCTAGACCTACAGTCTGGTTTTTGGCAAATTCGAATGGCTCTAGAAGATATGAAGAAGACAGCTCTGATCACCAAGACTGGATTATACGATTGGACAATTATGCCATTCGGACTCAAGAATGCAACGAGTACATTCACTAGAACTATGTCAGAGGTCTTTAAGGACTTGGGAAGCAAATTTCTGAAAGTGTTCGTTGACGACCTCAATGTGCACAGTGAAAGCTGGGGGGAGCACCTTCAACATTTGGATGCAGTGCTCTGCAAACTCAGGGAAGTGAATTTGAAACTCAACCCAAGCAAGTGTTGTTTTGTTGCTAAGACTATCACCTTTTTGGGTCATGTGGTGAGCAAGGAGGGTATCCGACCCGATCCTGGAAAAATAGAAGCGGTGTTACATTTCCCAACACCGAAGAATGTCACAAGCGTCAGATCATTCTTAGGTCTGACAGGTTACTACCAAAAGTATGTTAGAGGCTACTCGAGCTTGGCAGGTCTTTTATTTGAATTGACAAGGAAGGACGTTGCATTTGTATGGGATATGGGCTATGAATAGGCATACCAGGCGTTGAAGGCAGCACTAGTGGATGCGCCTGTGCTCACACGACCAGATTTCAAGCAAACCTTCTGGCTGGACGTGGATTGGTCGCCCAAGGGTGTTAGAGCCATACTGTCACAAAAAGAAAGGAAGTTCGAAAGAGTAATAGTGTATGCCAGCAAGAGCCTGACTGAGGCTCAGAGGAGATTCCATCCAATGGAAGGAGAATGTTACGCTCTGATCTGGGGTGTGATGCATTTTAGATAGTACTTGCACATGAAGCATTTCATCCTACTCACAGATCACAAACCACTATAATGGTTAGCAACTGTATCTGATGCACATGGTAGGAGAGGCAGGTGGGTTGGCATGTTGCAAGACTTTAGTTTCAAAATAGTACACCGACCAGGACTCAGGCACACAAATGTGGATGCCTTGAGCAGGAACCCGGTTGGATTAGCTGCAGATGACGATGATTTTGGTGAAGAGATCCAAGACATTGCAGATACTCAAGCTGATGTACCTAGATAAGAAGGAGAGCTTCTTTATGTTAAGACAAGAGAAGAAACAGAATGGATGGGTGTCACGAGGAAGGGCAGAAGATTTAGACAACATAATGCATGTTACTTTGGTATCAACCACTGGACATGTGTCGGCAACCATTAGTTGTATATGCTTGACGTCACATCAGCAGAAGACCTATCTGAGGAGCTTATTCCAGGTGAGGAAGCGGTGTGAACGGGCGATGAACCTGTGCAGCACGAGGGAGCGCGAATGGTACTGAAGAGAAGAAGACCTCAGTACTTTGACAAGCGACAACAATTAGACTTGGTTTTGGCAGCTCAGGAACTGTCTAAGCTTGGGGACCATGAATTGAGTCCTACAGAATCCGATGATGAGGAAGATCACGGAGTGAAGTCGAGTTGCGTTGACATATGGGAGGATACAGATTATTTGATGCTGCTGAAGGAAGGTGTACTGCTTGATGTAGTAGACTTTGAAGATAGCAAGAGGATCAGGAAGAGGGCAAGCAACTATTGCTGGAAGGAACAAAAGCTTTTCTTCAAAGCATTACTTGTGCCCAAACCTGAGGAGAAGGTGTCTCTGGTGAGACGAATGCATGAAGATCTGGGGCACTTCGGGGAACAACGGACGTTGGCAGAGATTCGATGAAGGTACTTCTAGCACAATCGAACTGCAGATGTTAAGGCGGTGATCAGAGGGTGCCAACAGTGCCAATTGGTGAGGAGCTCAGGTAGCATTCGATCTGGAGATGATCAATTAAAAAGCATTCCTATTTGTGGTTTGTTCCATCGAGTTGCACTAGACATTGCAGGGCCATTGCCTGAGACTAAGTCGGGCAACAAATATATTTTGGTGGCCATCTACCACTATTCGAAGTGGTGCGAAGCAAAGGTGGTTGCTGACCATGGAGCGAAGACGGCAGCCAGGTTTTTGGAGGATGAGATAATTTGTAGATATGGAGTTCCCAAATTCGTGTTAACTGACAATGGGGGGGGGGTGGGCTGTAGAGTTCGACGTGATGTGTAGGGACTATGCTATTCAACACCAACGCACTGCACCCCAATGGCCTCAGTGCAATGGGGTGGCTAAGCGCATGATTAAGACCATCAAGCATGGCATAAATGTGCTTGTTGCTACTCCTGCCAACATGGATTATTGGGATCAGCAGTTGGCTAAGGTTCTGTTTGGGTACCGATGTGGGATCCAAACGAATACAAAATTCTCTTCGTTCATGATCTTCACTGGTCGAACACCATGTTTGAGGACAGACAACTACTTGCAGGCCCTGACTGTTGAGACCGACAATGGTGTTGATATGGAAGCTGCTGCAGCTCAATTTCTGTAGAAAGTGGAGCTCATTGCAAGCATCCATGACAACGTTTTGCTCAATGTGGAGCAAGCTTAGAAGCAACAAAAGAAAATCTATGCTGCCAAAAGAGGTAAGCATTTGTTTGAAGGCTTGATTGTAGGCCAAACGATGGTAAAGATGAAGAAGCCAGGGAAAATAAGAGCTCTGACTCCAAGTTGGGAGGGCCCCTACCAATTCATCAAACATACAGATGGAAAGGGTAACCTCGATTTTAAGGAAGGCTGTCGATTATGCATCATCCAAGATGCCTATGGTCACCAATGGGAGAGATCTCGTCGAGACCTCCAAATCTCTTATGCTCCACCAAACTAGATGAAGCTAAGGGACTCAACTGTCTAAGAAGGGAGGGGTTACATATGTAGTGCGAAATTAGGTCGCTGCGCAAAGCTGAACGTTGGCTGATCTTGAAGTTTAGATTGCCTGATCAGCCATCATCTTATTGCGGCGCCCCATTAACTATTGCATGGAGTTGCATGGCTTGCTTAGTATTTGCTAGTGTGTGCTGAGTGGTCCAGGAAAATTGGCGGTTGGAAATTATGAGGAGGGATGGAGCCGAATTGATGGAGAGGAGCAAGCAATGGCGGTAGACGGTGGGAGCCGGATAGAACGGAGTGGCATGAGATTCGGGAGGCTTCAGGAGGAAGCTAATAAAAGTCTGGTGAGCTTTTGGGTAGCTCTAAAATCGAGGAGGATGATCAGCTGATCAGGAGAGATTTGGGAGGAAGAATAGGCGATCCTTGTGGACATAGCCATGAAAAGCTCTGTTAGCTAGGATAACTTGGCTGAATGCTAGAACTTTCCGTTGCGCCTAGTAATCGGTCAAGCTACCACAAAGGAATTGGAGAGAGAGAGACTAAACAGCACTAGGAATCTGGTGTTTTTGTGAACATTTGATGGAAAAGCAAGCTTGTGCTTTAAGGGAATGTACATAGTCTGTAATGTAATGAGAGAGTTTCCCTTGCTGGCATCTGTGAATGGGCGAGGCAGGAGATGGATACTGTAAAACCTACTTTGTTGTTATGTGGAAGCAAAGCACTTGTACGTCTTTGATCTTGTAATGTTCGTCTGAAAAAGTCAGTAGGTAGTTAGTGTGATGTGTGAGATCGAAGGTCTAAACTGTGTGGAGTAGATCAGGAGAACATGGACGCCTGGGTTCATTGAAGGTAGTTAGTGTGCTGTGTGTTTTCAGACCCTTTCTTTTTGGTTACATCATCTCCATTGATTAAAAAGTCCCAAAAATTTGAAAACAAATAAGGCAAATAGGCTAATAATCGAACACTTAACAAGTTAGAGGGTTGAGGTTTAGTGACCATGCATTTGATGGCCTTGATGTTTCAAGTCTTTTGGTAGGGCGTTAATGTAACCGCTAGTAACATTTTACAAATTCCAAATTGGCTGGTAAAGAATGCAAAAGTTGGAGCCTCCCAAAGTTGATGGGGTTTCTAAAAAAAATCTACCATATAACACACTCCAACTTTACTAGTTGAATTTTGCAACTATTCAAAATTTTGAAGAAAAAAATTGTTTAATACACATGTTTGCATAATGCATTACACCATATACAAAATGTCTAATACTACATTACATTATTTGTCATTTTGAATTTTTTTATTTAAATTTTTATTGAAAATATTAAATATAATTAAAATACAAATATAATCATTACTTTAATTGTGAGATTCTTGAATTGACATTAAATAACCTTCGATTGATCTAGAGTTTTTTTTCCCCGATTGTGAAATTCTAATAAATAATGTTATGTTACTTTAAAATCATTGTCACATTTTAGATAACAATTAATTATAGTATATGCATAATTATTTTCCAATTGAGCATAATTATTCATAACGTGTAATTTATAATTTATAATTCTGAATTAAAATTTTGGAAAAATTATAATGTAGTTAAAATAAATTTTATCATGATTGTAATTGTAGGAATTATTATATAATAATTTTTTTTAAAAAAATTCTGTAATTACTTGTCTATGATAAATATTTTTATAGTATTTTTCAAATTATGAGAAAAATTAATGTATGTTCAACAAAATATTGTTTTTATAGTTAATAATTATCAATTAAAAAAATTACTTGATTGATAAGAAATTTTATAATAAGAAATTTAATTATATATTATTTACTTTAATATTTTTAATATTAATTTAAAAATAATTAATTTTTGTATGAATTTATTTTTTAATAGTAATTGTTAGTTTGTTATTTATAATTTTAAAATAACTATTTATATTAATTTTAATTATTATAATTATATATTTTTACATTAATTATATCATCTATAATTCACCCAAATTTTTAAAAATATTTTAGTTATTAATTTATCTATGAGTTATGTATTAACAACTTGTGAGTAACTAGATAGCTAATTAGTTAAATATTATGAAGTTAATAGTTATTTAAGCAATTGATAATGAATACTTAAAAGTTAATATTTGTAATGTATAGTTAATATTTTAAATATATGTTAAATTTAATCATTATTAATTAAATGACTATTTAATTATTTAGTGAGGCATGTATTTGAATTGTTTAAAAATCTAAAAAGTTAAAAACAAAAGGCATGAAGAAAGTTTTGGAGTTACAACTTAGTTTGTGAGGACATTACAACTTCAAAACTTATCCCATATTGTTTATTTTTCATTCTTATTTTGAACACTATATAAACATAGAATGTGGTCATTCAATTTCACAATAAGAAATTTGTGCACATGGGATGAACCAATCAAAAGGCTTAACCCAAAACAAAAAAAATAAAATTGCACAATTTTAATCTACTTACCTCCCCAACCTACTTATCTACCTAGGTAGGTAGGTACCTAGTTTGATTTACCCACCTAGGTTGACCTATGTACCTACCTATATGAATAAGTATTTAACCTAAGAAAGTAGGACCTACCTACCTACCATTTTACTTAAGTAGGTGGTAGGTATGAAGTTTAAGTTTGTGGGCACCTATTTATGTACCCACTAACCTAATATTGATATTTTGTAATAAATTCATTTTTAAATGCCACATGGCATATTTACATTGGGCCACATGTCATAATATAAAATCATCAAAACATTTGAATTGAACGTCCTAATATTATTTCAAAATAATAGTGATTATTATATTTGAAATAATTAAATATTGGGACAAGTGGCATCACATCATTTGCCTTCAATAATGACCAAAATAGTCGCATCTTAGTTGCATGTGATGATACATATACAATGGAATCAAAGGATGAACTTGTATTTGTTGAATTGTTTTTTCATCTAATACCCCTTGTCATTTACAACTAATATAACATGTAATTTACCAAGGCCTAAGGGGATTTTAATTGTAAATGTTACTCCCATTAAAATTTAATTGCAAAGACCAATTGAAAATACATGTTTTTCTTCTAATAAAATGGTGTATGTCAACACAAATGATTGTGAGAGATGCACTTATGTTGAACCTCACCATGCTAAAGATCTAATTTCTCATGAACACTTTGTGGTTTTAGCACCTACACACTAGCCCATGTCATCAATGCAACTATGGAAATCATTTCATTGGATTTAGAACCATAGCATGGTTTCCATCATCTACTATTCATGACTCATGATCTTTTGACATATGTGGCATCGTCTCATCTCGTGCCATTAATATTAAAAAACTAGTTCTAAAATAAAATCTTGGATTATCATCTAACCCATATGATCGACCATCTTCACGATCCTTGGCCTCCCCTGACCCAAATGCAATAAATTTCATTTGGGTTGCCATGCTTATGATTAAGGCATCCAATCGTGTAAACCTAGCTTCCATGGTGTTGGGTTGGCCCTATGTTAGCTTGATGCTTAAACTTTTGTTGGTAGCACCTTTCCCTTTCTTGCCCTTCCCAAAACCTTGGCCCTTATTAACATTAGTGTTCTATGATTAACCTTGTCGTAATTCTGGGTGAAGTATGAAGCAGTGATTAGCATCATGCTCATATACATTACAATAGGAACATGGCTAGTTTGGGTTAGGGTGGGAAGTTGTGGCCTATGGTGGATTGGGACAATCCTTTTTTTTGGGAAGCCCATCACACCTCCAACACTTGTTTTCTCCACCTTGTTTCAATGGATAAGATGTGAAACCACCACCTCAATTTGTATTTTTCCTTTTTAGAAATTCAACAATGCAGACAATTTGTCAATCCAATTTTATATGAAAAAGATATGAATTTTGGAATACATTCAAAATGAAAATGAAAATTAATTAAAAATTAATTTCCTATTTGGTCTTAGGGGTCAAATCATTTAATGCATGTTCATAGGTGGGCTATTTGTTAACTAACCCACCCACATGATCATTAACCCATGTTTGCCCACTAGCTACCTTTGGTTGGATGGATGAAATTCTATTTTCATCCAAAATTTGAATGAAATCCCTAAAATGGATGAAAAACTAAAAATAAAAATAAAAATAAAAATGTTGGCAAGTTCGGATTGGTGCCAAACCTGCACCTGGGTTCAAAAAATTAGAAAAAATTGAAAAATAAAAAAAGAGGTTTGAATTGGACCACCCCTAACCACCCTTATCCTAGGCTTCGGATTGGACCACCCTCGACCACCTTTATCTTAAGCCTCCCTCGAGCCTTGTAAACCTCCTAATCTTAGCAAACTTGGTAGGTTTGAGGGAGGTTTGGGTGAGCTTGGAGCTCACAATGACACACCATGGAGCTCCACACTCCTACCGCTAAAGAGAGAAAAAGAGGGGAAAATATGAAATAAAAATGAAAAACAACAAAAGGGGTCTCCTTGTGACCAAATTAGGGGCCTTCCTCTTGTGCTTTTTGAATACATTTGTTGTTCTTCTTGCAACCTCCAAACTCTAGGGATTTGGCCCTTTTTGGGTTCAATTACCAAAAAGAGTTTTACATCCAAGAAAAGTACAAAACATCAAAATCGCCAAACAAACTTTTTCAAATGAAGTAAACCAAGATCCATGAACGAATAATGTTTGCACCCCAAACAAAACTCTTGCATGAACAACCTATAATAACACAAACAACACACAACCACTTAGCACTTGTTGCTAACCAAATCTCGTGCATACCACACACTCAATCAAAAACCAAAAACTCAATGTTAAATAACTCTAACCTAGTTGTAGTGAAAAAACAACTAGTTAGACTTTTGGTGATTCAAAAATTGATTCACCTGCAACAACATAGGAATCCAAGCCCAAAACATAGGAAACCAAAACATTTGCATGACAAAGAACACTATAAAACATAAACTACGTTCTAGAATCTCAAATCCCCAAAAGTGATTTGAGGTCACAAAAGATGGGATTATATCCCAAACAATATCCAAAACCCCATTCACACTTGAATTTCTTCAAGACTAATTAATTAGCTTGATTAACCCAATTTATCCTTAACTAATTAGGACCTAACTAAGTAGCTAAACTAACACACTTGACAAATTCATCCATTTATCATGAATGAAATAAATCCAACCGAAAGAGTTTAGGAAAAGTGATAGCATAAACATGCAATATACATGAAAATCCAAGGAACAAAGCAAAGAAACCATTTATTTTTTTCTAACAATTGTGACTAATGAACTTATGTGTATAATCTTTGAAGTATTGTCAACAAGCTACAATGTTCCAATAGAAGTCAACACAAGAAATGGGCAATAATACATAAATAGGCATTATGTAAACATAATATTTATTCATGGATAGGATTGTATAGATAAACTAATTAAGAACCCAATATTCATGAACAATTGGTTGGCATTGGAAAATTCCAAACCATGAATTGGAAACTATATTCCCAAATATGCAATCAAGTAACACAAAAAGGTTATGAAAGATCCAACTTTAAAATGTCTTTTACATTGTTCCAACTCAATATTGGTTGGTGCATTTAGGTGTCTCGTACCAAATTCAAATGCACATTATAGATGTAATACATGTGTTTGCAAAGATAGGAAGTAACTATGTCTAAAACTTGTTGCATTGGAAATTAAATATGGATGAGTACAATTTGGGAAGACACCAATTGTGACAAAGTAGGTGCATGGTAGGTTGTTGACAGTTGACTCATGAACCAATAGTTCATATATGCAAGTACGTCCTTGAGATGTGAAAGTAATGTTGACAACTTTGGTATCCAAGGTGGCAACATCTTTTATCTTAGACATGTTCATTGGCAAACATTGCTTCACATGAATTTTGTGTCCATTCCTAATGCTAAAAGCAACTTTTCAAAGAATATGCAATTCATTGAACGCAATTGTTGGTGTAACAAGAGGTGCACCCTTAACAAGAACAAAGCTTGTTCAACCCAATGCATTGGCCTCACATTGAATAACATTTGTGCCTAGGTTAATAGGCCAAACATTGGGAAGAAGTGGGGGTTTGTTGTGCTTCAAATTTAGCACAACTCCGCTAACACAACAAACCATATTACTAAAGCAAAACTAAACAAACAATTTCAAGGCCTTGGGGATGGTGTCAATCGTAAAGTTGTCCAAGGAAGCAAGGGGCTATAGTTGATCCCTTTTGTTTTATGAATGTTGAACATCGAATAGCACCATTCGCATAAACAATAATACAACAAGTGATTCTTGTTGTACTGGTTTTCCTTTGAAGATGTTAATGATCTAGTGGAACATAACTCTACATCAATTGGAACCTTGAATTGAGTCCCCACTCCAAACGGAGTTGTGGGAACATAGTGGGACCTCAAGGGTGTTGTATTGGTGGGAATTTCTTCATGCAAGTTGTTTGGAACTTTGTTGCCAACATTTGGTTTTAAAGCCAAAAATGTAATGTAGAATGAATCCAAACTTTGATGTGTTTGATGGAAGCAAGTAGTTTGTTATGGGTATGTTGATTGTGTAAACATCCTTGTCAAATTTGTGTGAATTCCCATCCAACTTTCATTTCACAAACATGGAATGTGTTTCACCCTCCAAACTAATTCCTCTTGAATGCCATAGGGAACTAAAAACAACATTGCAAACTACCTTCACAAATTTATTCAAATTTGGTGAATAAGAAATCGCACACAAAAGTAAATCTATTTCAGTGGGTCATGTATTTGCTTTACTACTAGATAAAAACATATGATAAAATTGTTATTGCAACACATACCTCACCATGTCATCCATAGTGGCAATGTACAAATATGTTTTCACCTTGTGACCATTTCTAGGGTGAAAGCACATTATAGTGACCTCCTTTGTGTAATCACATTGTATTATTTTTATGGGTGCTCATTTTTGAGCCTAAAACATGTCAAAATTGCAGTATATTTTCATATTATGGTAAATCATAACCCAAAAATAAATAAATAATCATAATATTTTTTCTTCATATTATGGTGGCTTAGAATATATTTGCATGAAAAAATACATGTCACAACATATTCAAAAATACAAATATGCTCCAAAAATGATTGAAATGATTTTTAACTTTCATGAAGTTTATAGTAGTTATTTCACATGCCATTTCACATAATTTAAACCAGATTTGTGAACCATTTGAAAATTTTGATAATTTTCATGTCATAAATGGGTTTTTTTTAACAACCTTGGTCATAAGTGTGTGATAAATTGACATTTTCACAAATAATCACTTGCAAATGGAATGTGACAAGTGTTTTGAGGTGGGCTTATTTTTAGATTTTTTATAAAAAATTATTTTTATCATTAAAAAAATTAAATACTAGAGCAATTTGAAATGACAATATGAGTTATGTTATACCATGTATATAGAAGTATACCCATGGTTCCTTACCTTTACATTATTATATTTATTCTATTTTTTCAAATACATTTTTTCAAATAGTATTAGATAACATTAGTTTTATGGAAATAAAATTTTAAAACCAAAACACCAAAAAAATAATTCAAAATTAAATGGACTACATTTTGCGGAATTCATACAAAAATACTTTCATTAGCAGATGAAAAAGTGCCCCAAAAGGGATCATTGTAGTGTGTTTTCACCCTCAAATATAAACCCCATGGAAGAATGGACATTATCAACAAAATTGGTTGTTAGCACCAATGCTTCTTCCTCAAGGTCAAATTCATTCATAGGGTAATAAACCAATTGTGTTGACTTTTTAGCCCACCAGCATAACCATTGTTGAGATTTAGGAACATTAGTAGGAATTTTTGCCCCTAAACACTCCACCAAGCTTCAATCCTTGCACAATTCATCTCAAATTCCTTCATGGTTGGAAATTGTACCCATTGTTGTCAAAGATCAACAGGGTTTTCCTAAAAACCAAGAAATGTCAAATTTTTTGTTTAGATTTGCAAGTTTTCCTCTCAATGATAAAAGGATGTGCGTTCCTTGTTCTCCAAGGGAACATTTGGGTCACCACTGTAAAGTTTACAAATTGCAATATAATTCACACTTGCAAAAGCAACCATAAACACATGAAAATTAGGCTTAAGCAAGCCATCCCGCATCACCTATTCATTCAATCATGTCCAAAACAAGCTTTGGGACTTAGCGTCTTTTGCTTTCATCTCACACAAAACAATGGTCAACATATGATGACAAAGATGATCGCACACATGTGCCCCCATTGTTGTCCAATTATGCACTCTCTTGATGTGATCAAACATCACCCAATAAGTTTTCAAATCTCCTTCTATCATTTTTCTCGCCAATTCCACCCCACTTCCAAGACCATGTGTGGACATTTTGAACAAGAAATAAGGTCCATCAAATGACTATCTTGGAAAATGATTTCTCTAGCTTGTATGTAGTTATATGCACTATTGCGTTTGATATGCAATATTTCCTGTTCTATCCTAGAGGTGCTTTGAGTGTAGACATAATGTCCAACTTGTTTTCACTAAACAAAGGGGACACAATTTTAAACATCTCTAACAAAGCATCACCTTGCAACATCTTGCCATTGATGACATGTTCTTTCTTCACAAACAATTATAGAAGCTTTCATTGAGCAAGTTTGCAAGAATTGGCCTTTAGGGAGATAATTGAATTCTCTTCCAAGTATGTTTTTATCATTTGGTTCATCATGTCCAAAGCCTCTTGATTCTCTCCCTTGGCATTAAGATGGATATGCAAAGCAACATGCATAACAAGGCAATTATACTTTGGGGAAGGAAGGTGACCAATAATAATAAACATACATGCACCACATCTATATTCATAAAATGTCAAGCTTTCACAAAAGATGCATGTGTATGTTTCATTCAATATTATAAGATCATGCAAGAATGGCTTGGTTATGTGTCCCTTCCAATATTTTTATTCACTAGTAGAAAAACCCCATTTTGCAACTTATTTTAAGCAACTAATAGTGTTGTTTATGACTATTTTGGAAACCAAAATAGTCACAAACAACTATTTTGGAAACCAAAATAGTCACAAACAACTATTTCCAAAATAGTTGCAAACTACATTTTTAGTTGCCTAAAACAAATCACAAAATGGGATTTCTACTAGTGATTTTGAACCCCATACTTGACATTGTATGCACATATTTCAATGACACAAAGAAGATTTCCAACACAAAACACCTTATGACATTTTATTCCAAGAGGGAGGATGTTGCTCATACTAATGTTATTTGCTTTTACATTAGGGATAACCATCAAATTTCAAATCCATGCCATCCACACAAGTAGAGGAAGGACCACCACCTTGGATTGCATGAAGTTCAAAAATAATCTTCCCATCAAACTTTTTTGGGAGGACTTGGATAGTTTTTATTTCAAATTGTTCTAAGTCCAATTTTGCAAGATCTTTGGTGGAATTAAATTTTGATAAGGTAAACAAAGAAGGGAGTAAGAAAACTCACCCCATATGGAAGGTATGTGGCAATGTGGTTGAAGATGGGTATTGTGGAGGACTCTAACAAGAATAGTCCATATCTGATTGCTTCCTTCAACCCTCTTCACTCTATATAATGTTTTCAAGATGCAAGGAACTTGAGTCTGCATTTATTTTTGGAGAGTTCCTTACTGGCAAGGCCAAAAGGGTGTGATTTGATTGATCAATGATCACGAAAAAGGAATCTTGGCAAGGCCAAAAAGGTGTAATTTAATCGATCAATGATCATGAAAGAGGAATCTTGGCAAGGCCAAAAAGGTGTCATTTGATTGATCAATGATCATGAAAGAGGAATCTTGGCATGGCTTCAATAAGAAGATGGATAAACCATTGAGAAAACCTGAGCGATGAATTACAATGAAACCTCCTTTAAAGAAATTTTCCTTTAAAAAGATTGTGCCCACCCTCAAATTGAAATTAATGGCTGCAATTGATTCCAAAATAATACAAAGAAGGCCAACAAAGGGATATTAGCAAGATTTTCTAGAATTAACATATTGTACAGAAAGGAGGGAAGGCAATGGAATTTCATTTGTGCAAAAAAGTTAGAAGCATGAAGTTGCACAACTAGGCATGCAAGAAAACGCAATTGAAATATGATGTAACATATTGAAAAAAACCCCAAATACACTAATAATCACCATAGACTTGTAGTTGATGCTTTTAAAAACATGGTTGTGAAACATTCACACAACCACCCAAGTTGTTGGAGGTAATGCATTTAAAAGACTATGCAATTAAATCCCGTCATTATTTGGGAATTGGTTCAAATTTAAACCTTATTAAATGTCCCAACACCTTTCAATAAAAGTAACTCTAACTCTAAATCCTAAATGCATGAAATAAAATACTTAGTTTATCCCAAAAGATCGTATGGTCAAATTTAATACAAGTAACAACCATAATGGCTCATTGAAAATGACGTGTTTTGTGAAAATAAATGTTCATTCACAATGTTGTAAATGTTATAGCTATGTAATTGTACAATAGGTGTGAGTTGAAACCCATGTGGATGGAATTTGAAATTGATGACCATTTGCACACATTCATACATATGAACTTTCCCATTAACATCCATATTTATTGCATGCACACAATAATTTATTTTGTTCCACAAAAAAAAGTATATACACATCATGGAATAATAAGCATGGGGGTGCAATCATACTAACATGTACCAAAAGTAGTCATAACCATTGCTTAATTTTTTGAACTAGGATTGTAAAATTATATATATATATATAGTATTGTGAATACATTATGTACATATCATAAAAATTTGGAATCAATCTAATGAATGAAAAATATGTATAAGGACTTTTAACCTCTTGTAACCATTGCTTAAAAGTTGCATAAAAGCAGTTTTGACACTAAAAGCATAATTTGAAAATATTTTTAATGACATATTTTGTGATATTTTTAAAATATAAACCTTAATATAATGTTATTAAAAAAATTTAATTCAAAATTTTTTTGAAAGATATATTAAACACATTCTAAGAATAAAACAATGGTTTAAGCGGGCATGTGTGGTTCCTAGTAACGTGGTTGGACCCAAGGAAGGTTTGATTATCATCCATATCTATGTGGATAATAACATGGCCGAATATAATAAAATGCAAGCATGCACACGATGTGGTGTCTTGGATGGTTGGGCACAACAACCAACCTACTGATAACACATAATCAATCCCATATTTTGTATCACCTAAAAGGTTTATGGGTAGGACCTTTGAAACAAGAAAACCACCAATGTAGTATTAAAATTCACACCTACTATTTCTTCCCAATTATTTTTAGAATCAATTATATCAAAGGTGTTATGACAAAATTGTCCCTTTCCTATCTTTAGATTGCTCAACATTACCATGAACATTATTTGGGAAAAGTAACACCCATGTTTAAAATCAATCATTTGAAATAATGATGTGTAATAATTGAAGGTTGTAACAAAAGAAGAGTTTGATTCATTACCAAGTGACCTTGGATTCAACATTTAGCCCTTGATGCTTGGAATGAAACCTTAGCCCTTGGTTGATTACATCAAGCATTGGAGGGCTAAGGTGTGGGAGACCTATTTTTTCAAGGAGTTCAATGGTTTGATTAAATCAACTAATATCCAAAAGAATTATGAATGGGAAAAACCATTTAACTTTTTGCAGATTTTGGAACAAGTTATGTACATGTGATTATTTCAAATATGAATTGGTAACTCAAATTGTACATTAAAAAATACGGATTCATTTGGGTGTGATTAGTATTTCTTTGGATCACTTTTTGATGTTTATTGTGATTGATATTTAACTTCAAATTACATGCAAATTATACTCATATTGACCTAACTATCTTTTTTGGTTGTTTGTGGAGCAAGTATTTTAACATCAAATTGTTACATGTTCATGTCATCATGCGCTTGCCAAGATTGTACATGAAAATAATCAAATTGAAATCATCATCAACAATGTACAATGACTTCATGGCAACCAATTGGGGTCATGTTCATTTGGAAATGTAAATGGTATCTTAATTGTCACAAGAACAAGACACCTTCAAGTAAGTAAATACTATGGGAATGCTTTGAACTAAATTTTTCCAAGTCTATTTTGCCTTATGTGCCACCAACAAAAACAAAACAAAGCTCCATCAAGAAGCCCAATGTTGCTGTTGGTTTACACCCTGTCAAACACAAGGCACTCATTTTGGATGATGATACTTTGGAAAGTTTTGAAGATACATTACTATTGGGCAATTTGATGTGGAAAAACCTTCAACAAAGGAAACTAGGGTCATGGGCACAACTACTGTGACATCTAGGCTTGTAGGTGCATTGGGAGGGAAAATTAAACCAACTTTAACCACATCCATGGTCTCATTGTTGGAGACCAAATGTTTGATTTAAGAGTTGACAAATAATGCTTCCTTCATAGGCATGGTTGATATGAAAAAAGAAACAAGAATGCGGTGACAATCCTTCCTAGATTTGAAAACATTCATAAAACATGTGATAATTTGTTTTCAATTGTTTTTAGTTTTCATGACAACTATTACATCTCTAAAATTGCATGGTGGTTTGTGTAAACAAGTGCTAGTTGTAAACATTACTTTCATGGTGCACAACATGATGAGGGTGCAATAAACCTTATCATTAACCTACTAGAAAGTTTGCATATTCTTGGCTTGTTTGCTCCAAGCCATGAAATACTTCATTGGAACATGGCCAACAAGTCTTTCTTGTTCTCTTTTTGCACGTCTTTCTTGCATGATGATGGTGCATTGCTTGTTTTCTATCCGGAGGATCCAAAAGTGTTGAGACATATCAATGCATACCTTGTGCCCATGTGAATTGTTGCATTCATGTGATTATGTTATAATACAAGATGGGAGATTTCATCCATGTTCTTGATTTCCAATTTGATTTTTAGTATTGTTTTGCATTTAAACCATGGTGAATAGGTTAGTCCTTCTTGTCCACTCCTTCCCACTTGAAAACTTGCCACAATTTTGAATACCTTTCAAGTTGCTATTTGATGTGGATATGGCCAACTCTAAGGTTGACACCACCATAGATGATGTCCTCTTCAATGACACTAATATGGAAACCCAAACATTGTGTCCCAATGGATTTCCTTGGTGTGGCTTGAAAGAGAAGGCTTACGTTCTCCTATGTACCTTAATACATCGTGTTGCATTTATGGTGATTTTGTGGTTGACCTCACAATTGGGACATGTATTATTCAATTCAATTTTCAACATCTCCTTAGATTATGGAAACCCAAACATTATGTCCCAATGGATTTCCTTGGTGTGGTTTGAAAGAGAAGGCTTATAGTCTCCTATGTACCTTAATACAACCGTGTTGCATTTATGGTGATTTTGTGGTTGACCTCACAATTGGGACATGTATTATTCAATTCAAATTTCAAATCTCCTTAGATTATGTTGTTTTGTTTGTGTTGTCATGCTCAAGTTTATTATTTTTCATTCATGCATGATTTCCAAACATTTCCATTAAAGCTTGCCAAGGTCTAAGCAAACATATCCTTGCTATTGAGGGAGATAAAAAGTTATTTGAATTTGTGTTGAAATCCATGGATGAAGATCACCTTCAAGATATTCATGATTCTACCTAGTTTGGTGTAGAAGCTATGATGATTATGACCTTGATGATGATGATGACATGTCTAAAGTCCCACCTTATGGGCTGATCAATATTTATTTCATAAATAATTATTTATGGGTTTTTTGTTTTCCAAATTTCCCACATTCCAAATTCTTGATTAATCTACACTAATGTTGTTTCAAAATCATGGTGTAATCAACACTTCCATGTTATAAAAATGATCACATTCTTCATTCAAAATTTTCTCCTACATCCAAACCCCTTGGGTGCCCTTAATAGATTGTGGTGCCTCTGGTGTTTAGCATTGTGAGTCCATTTGCATGAAGGTCTCCACCATATTTTACACAAGATGACTTTTTTCAAAGTCCTTTCCAAAGTCCATGACTATTGGCTATGTTGACCAATTGGCTGACTTGTATGCTACCCAATCAACTTCAACATTTGCAACACCATCAACATCACATACAAGTAAAAATGGTATGCATTGTTACATAGATGGTGAGGCTTTTGAGTCCATAATTAGGACAAAGTTGGGAACATCATATTTTGATGTTTATAGTGCTTACATTCTAGGCACTTCATAGAAATTTTATTGTGTTTCCTTTCATTGTCATGTTGATTATGTATTGATTCATTTGTGTTCCTCATCCATGTTTGTTGTTCATTTTCATTCGCAATATTTACAAAACAAAATTGGTTGTTGAATGCCAAATTTTGTTATTATCCATTATGCATGAAAATTGGTGACCATTTTGTAAATTGAATGATCAAATGTTGTTGACAAATGGTTTTTATTCCAAAATTTTCATCCATCATATAGTTGGACACAATTTTATGCAATGAAACTAGATAAGTTTAATAGGTGATGAATGTAAGGAAAATTACATAATGGAATATTCTTATCCATATTAGTTTTTCCTTCTCTCAACTTGAAACAACTTGGATTTGTGTGATGATAATGTTACAAATTAATTATAGGTTCATATCACATTATCCCAAATTTGACTTTGATTTTGTACTTTTTTCAAATTATTAGCCTAGGCCTAAATTCCACAATTGACAAAATTAATAATTGATTTTGCCAATAAATCAATGGTTTTCAATTTTGCACATATATATAAGACCTTTACAAATCTAGTATGGTATTATCAATTTGTCATGTGAATAATAAAATTATTTAGATTGGATGGGCCTTATTTCAGAATGGATGAATGACATCCATATGAACACCCTTGCATAATGAGAACTATCTACCAAGGGCACATGCCATTTAGGAACAAATGAATTTGTGTGACAATCATGGACAGATTTATTCATCTACATTCATCCATGTTAGCCTATTTTCATCCATGTTTATATAAATATGCAATACATACATGAGAAATATAAATAATGTGTTCATAGATACTTTTGAATGGATGTTATAATCATCCTTGTATTTTTCATTCGTTACAGCCTTGAATGCTTGCATGGTGACCCCCCCTGCACTCTATGAAAGTGCACTCCATAAAGACAACCTTCTCCCAACATACATACCAGCACCTACACGTACCTCTTGAGAAGGCCTCTTAGGGGTCCGCCCCTCTTCGTAGGTCCTGGGAAATGTTAAATTTGGACTCAGAGACTCTGATTTTGTCAGAGGACCCCATGTCTATAATCTTTAGAAGCTGCCCAAAAGATTTTTGGATTTTTTCCTTGGTACCAGTGTCGGTGTTGGGTCACCAAAGGCCGTTACAGTACATAGCTACTTCTATTGATTAGCTATGAGACATGAATACTGTAATACCTTTTCAGGTTTGGTGGTAATTAAATTATTTCTGGAAATGCTGATTTTTTAGAAATTATTTTTCAGAAATGCCAAATTTTAAGGAAATTACAAGGGAGGGAAAAATACAAAAATTGGCGAAAACCCAGGAGCTTCTTGCTCCAGGCCAGTTCACCATTGGAGAGCAAGTATCCAATCATTTACAACATTTCTCTATCCTATGATTTGGTGGAACATCTTGTTTCTCCAATTTTGCAAAAATAAGCAATAAAAATTGTCATAAAAGGTCTCATTCCCTTAAAGATTCAAAGTACAGAAAACTGCCAAAGAAGCTCCATATATTTATTGCCGAAATTTCATAAATTATTTTTTAACTGTCAAAGTGGATTTTGAAAAATAAAAAAAATTAAGTAAAGGTACTATGGTACAAAGAAAATATGTAGCCCGCCAAAGAACATACTCTGGACCGCCGGTTCTTTGTGACACCTACAGGTTCTTTGAAATGTTTGCAAAAACCCAGAACCACTTATTTCATTTTGATTTTTTAAAAAGATAACTGGCGACCGGAGGGGTTCTTTGACGTTGAATCTTTTCAACAACCGGAGCTTATGACGAAATATAAGACCAGCTCAACACCCCTGGTTGTTTTCACCTGGTATTCCATTAATGGGTTCTAAGAGGCATGAGTCTGATGGTCATCAAAGCTCAAGTACGTTATAAGCCTGCATGTCTTAGCTTGCAGAAATCAATTGGCACTAATACCTGGGTGTTGTGCAGCGTTTATGACACCCATCAGCCTGTCACGAGCCTTCATTAAATGCTCGTTTAAAAGCATCCCCCCGCTTTATGGTGTTGGATGGCCTTTCCCCCCTCTGCACGCCAACTACCAAATCTTGCTGGGCAAAAAATTCTTACGTGGGAAAGTTTTAGTTCTTATTAATAAAATAAAACGAAAACCCTTTTTTCTTTAGTTCCTAGTTTCTTGCTCCTCTTATCTCCGGTCCTATCTGGCAGCTTTTGCGAACACTGTTCTCCTACTACTCTAATTGAATAGCAGGTTCGACTAAAACAAAAAAGACAATATTTTTAGACATGCAGAAATTTTCAAAAAATAATAATTTTCTCTCTGAAATTGTTTTTGTGAAGGAAAATAAAGTATCTTTGATAATATTTTCAAAATTAAATAATTAAATGACAGAGACCCTACTAACCTGGTAATCAACTACCTGTATCAGACTTCCTCCAGTCTTCCTCCAAATCGTTGGTTCTCCACTCCTCTCTTCCATATGGTAGCATCCTTCCTTCCATTACGGATGGACTTTTAAACTTTAAACGTCACGGCGGACCAATATGGTCCACCACCTCACTGTTTCTCCTACCTACAATGTCGAAGGCTAAAAACTAACACGCCTATGGTATGGGGGACATGTCATATCATCTTTTTCGCACGTATGATGTCCCGTTTGGATTTCTGGACCCACGCTGGCAGGTTTTTTCTAGTCTGGGCAGCACCTAAGAACTCCACTTCCAAATTTTTCTCTTTGCCCGCGTTACAAAACTCAGAAACATGTGAGAGAGGTCAGCTCATACAAGGTATGCAAAACACAGCACGCTGAGAACAGTCCCAAACAGTGTTGATTTTTTTCTGCTAAAAAAAAGACGAAATTTGTACGATTTTGTGTACAGTTACGTTGGATAGTCAACTTTGACCATCTATTTCTTCCTCATCTCAACTCGGTTTTGCACAATATTTTTTTCACATCATTCATCACATAGATGCCTTCTGTCTACCTTAGAATTTTTACCATCAATATCATGGTATCTTGGTCCAATCCTCCAAAAACTTGTAATTTTAAAAGCTGCCCAAAACTTTAAAAACTGAACTTTCAATGATGGGGATTTTCCATTTCTGAACCAAATCCTTTAGTTTTAAAACCTAAGGATTCAGCTTGAAATCCTCTACAACTCTATGAAGTTGGAATTAAAATTCCAACAAAATCCATGACTTTTTGGGCACATTTGTGAGGGCTGGTCCAACTTTTGTATTGGGACTCTTTTGGTCAAATGCCGGTTATGGGTTAACAGTCTCTGTCACTCTAATGCAGTGTTTTTCTTTTTTTCATTCACTTTTGGGAATTAGCCCAATAGCCACTTGTGCACAGGTGGCCAATAGCTGAAAGGTTGTAGGAGCCCTAACTGGCCCCACTAACAAAAGAAAATTCTAAGTGTGGCTATCTGTTAAATTGGCGGGTTGAAGCACCTATGTGGCCCCCACCCTAATTTTAGACGTGAAAAATCTGGCTGTTATGGAATTCCACTTGTAGTGCTTTTGGCCATTGTGTAATCACATTTAGAGTTTCTCCACAAGATGCAAAATTTTCTTATCTAAAATCTAGCAACTAGGTATGGTGTTTAGACTTTTGGGTGATTAGTCAAAAAAAAAATTGCAATAGCACATAGCTACAATTTGCAAAATCCAAAGCAATCATACAATTATGTGAACATTGCAATATTAAACACCATTTATAAAGCATTCACATTATTCAACACCTAAACCAAAATTAAACAATTGAAGGGGAATTGAATCCTTGAAATTGACCTTTCCAACTCAACCAACTTGCAAATCAAAACCAAGTTAGGCAACATATCATGCTACATAATGCACATGAAGATGAAAAATTGTGGGAAAGGGAAAGAGCATGCATCACATGATGCCACCATTGTGGAAACCAAAAGGTTTATCATTCAACCATTGGAACACCATAGATCATAAACGAAGCCAACAAGCCTTTGTTGTTAAAAATGCACATGTCACACACCCATAGATTTTTAAAATTTGCTTTCTTAAAGAACCTCTATGGTCCCCCAAGTAACATGTTCATTGCTCCTTAATCATCGTAACTATAGTGATATTGTGCACCTCTAAATTGGTCATTGCACTTTTCATAAAGGGAACTTTATGTAGTATAAAAACAATGCACACAACTTGGGCAAATAGGTAGTGAACCTACTTATGTGAAGTTTTCATTTCATATTTAGGCCAAAACACATAAACATATCTTATCCTTCACACTACCAACTACTTGCACCATGTTCAAGTCAATAATTTTACATATCCTAGGAAGTTGGTAACCAATATGTGAAATGTTGTCACAATTAAACATCACATCTTGGTTAGACAAAGGATTAATCACAAAAGGAGGCGAAGGAGGGTGGGGCATGCATGTTGTTCCATTCAACTTCATTGTTAATTTGAACATGCCATGTTGGTAATCAAAGTCATTGGCATCAAACAACTCAAGCACTTGAACCTCCTTATTCAAGCACAAGGTTTTGCGATAGGAAAAATTCACTTTCATAATCTTGAGGTGCTTGACAAACAACACATCACAATTTAATTGGAACCAATATTAAGGATACACAATCACAAGGGCATCCATGATGCCAAATTTGCTAAAAATTTAATTTTCAATTTATGAATAAGTCTTCTATGAAACACATGCAAAAACACAAAAGACAATAATTATATTACAATTTGAGAAACAATAATTGAAAAAATAAATGCCACTAAAGGGGGATGGTAACCTAGGAATGCATTAGTTTTTCACTAGTGCCTCAACAATAGCAAAGATGTCCTTTGTCATAAGGATGCCATTTGAATGCAATACTTTAATGTGAGTATTAACTAAAAACCTTAAGTCGAATTGCAAAATTTAGTATTAACATTTAGTATTCACCACATTTGGATGCTTTCATGTGTGCATTCAAGCATAGATTTGAAGGCCAAAATGTTTGAAATACCCTTGGGAGTTTAATCAGAAAACATGTTATAAACATCATGACCTTGACAAACCTTGATAGTTGTCACAAGGTCACACATTAATATGTCCCACAAATTTGGACAAACTTGATGAAAACATGAACAAATTCTAGTTAGGGCAAAATGCATGCAAGGCCAAGCAAAATTTGCAAGTCTCACAATGGTCGTAGTCGTCATAGTTGAGTTTCACATGGTGATTTGTAGGGTGGTTCATAGCCATTTTCACCATGGTAGTTTCATATTTTTCCATCAATATTTTAATATGGCTCAACATTGAAATTGATTTGGTCTTCACATCATGGAAGATCTTGTTTTTCTTTGTTTGCATTTGATTTGTTAGTAAACTCAATGCTATTAATCTTGACAATTTTTCATGTGGACTTCAAATGTCATTTAGGTGAGTCTACAAAGTACTTATGCAAGGTTTGCAACATATTTTCAGAGCATTTCACCAAAGGTAAAGGTAATGAAGATAATTTTGGTAACCAAATTTGTGTGATGAACCATGCATGGATCCCTATGGAATAAGGTGTGCATGATGGATCTAGTTTGTGACACCAAAGTTCAAACTTGGTGCCTTGATAAATATTAATACCATTTACCTTAAAATGTGTGCAAACAACCATCTACCTTTAGACACAACTCAAGCCATGGCGACTTCATGGTCCAAGATTCTTGAAAGGTTATATTTTGATCACAATTTCATTTTTTAAGACATTGGGTGGGGTGGGGTGGTCAAATCTACTATAAGACAAGAAAACAATTTCAAGTAGCACAACATTTGTAATGAAAAAACTACATTTGGATCAAACAAGACAAGAGGTTAGGTCATCCACTAGGGTTCCTACTTGAATAAAAGTACTAGATCAACTTGTAAGATTGTGGGAGTTCAAATACCATTATGAAAAACACAAGTGTGCAAAAAACAACACAACTTCAATTGATTCTAGAACCTTTAACCTTTTCACAATCCTCAAGCATGAAACTTTCACAAACTTTGACACACAAGGCAAATTGATCTTAAGGTTTATATAATGAACATGAAAGTTGAAAATTAAAGTGCACCAACATTAAATCAAGATGGCCAGAGTTGCAAATTGATTTTTACAATATGAAATGATAATTCCTACATTTATCACTCAGAATCACAAAGTGTGCACATAACTTTCAAAGAAAACTCTATTGATTGTACTTGATCTGATGAAATTTGAAAAAAAAAAAAAAATCAAAGCAAAATGAAAAGTGTAATGTAACATATTTGAAGTTTGAAGGTTCAAGTATTGACATTTATCTAAACCTTGACAAATGAAAAAAATCCTATTTGCAAATCATACGCAATCGTAACAAATCAAGAAGGAAATTGTGAATAATCATGCTTAAACAAATGTGCATAGCTCCTAATTCCCCTTTAAATTTCAAAATGCATTCAACATATTTTGAAGTTCATGAAAGGTCAATCATAAAAGGCAAGCAAAAAGATTGGAGCTAAAAAGTTCAAAGTTCATTACTCTTGATCAACCCTTATAAGCTATAACCAAATAAAAAGACACAATGGAAATGAAAGCTATCATTGAAGGCTTGAACATTGGCCTTGTAACCACACAATGGAAAATGTCACTAGTTCAAAGCTTGGTGAATATGTTTGTGCAAAATGATATTACATAAAAAGGTCTTTTAGTCAAACAAACAAACAAACAAGGAGGAGTAGGAAATTGCGAGCTCATGAGCAGAATGAAGGAATGGTGCCAATTAAGGCTTTGTCTTTTTCATGACCCCTTCAATGGTTACCATGTTGCCATTCAACAATTTTGGTGAATTGTAATGCACTTACTTGGCAATACCCATTAATAGCCTAAGTTGAGGGTGGCAAACTTAGAAGCCCATGTTGATTATCTTGCACTTTCAAAAAAATTCTTATGTTTAAAATTTATGAGAATCTATCAAAGACTATTTTTTTGGTTTAATTGAATATGCTTTCACCCCATTTTTTTACCTAGAAAAAGGCAGTCTATTTATATGTTAGCATGAAAGTAACTTAAAAACTCCTATTATTGTAGTACAAAACCTTGTATGCCTATATTGAGCTCATAAGAATGTAAACCTAAAGTTTGAAAAAATATATGTAAATGCATGGAAATTATGTGAATGCATAGAATATATGTAAATTACATGTTTTCATAAAGTCTATGGAGTACTTTAGGATTACATTCAAATTATTTTTTGATTTAAACATTGTTTTAACATACTTGCATTTACTTTTTAAAAGTCAACATTATAAAAAGTAAATTTCAACATACTTGCACATTATAATAACCTACTTGCATTTCTTAATAACATATTTGAACACCTATTAGATATGTTTTTCTAAAATATTATAATATGGGATTGAAAATCATTTTAATTTTAATTTTCTAATCTAATCAAAGTACATAATAATATTATAATACATTTTGTGGTACTTGTACTTCAATCCAGGAATGAAAGGACCCCTTTGGGGTTTAGTATCATAGTACATACAATGTAATTGTTCCAAAAGTATGGTACATTTAATTTTGGATATCAATTTTGGTTTTTAGGCCCTACAATTAATATTTTTACAAAAATGATGTTATGTAATATTATTTTAATAATAATACTAATTTTCATTATCTATATTGAAAGATCCATGGGTACATTTATAATATACATTGGTATAATAGGATCAATGTTTCATTTTGACAACACTAACTTGAAGGCTCCATTAGTTATTAAAATAGTAAATTTAAAAATAAAATAAAATAAAATAAAGCCCATCTAGTTATGTTTTCCAACTTTCATGTGAATGCGATTATTTATCAAATTTTTAGTTTACCACACATTTATCACATCTTTGCTGAAAAAATTCACCTTTTGATATGAAAAACTTCAAATTAATCACATGGTATCCAAACATAGATCAAATTATGTGAAATGACATGGGTTAATATACCTTCATGAAGATTTTTTTTGTTTTTTGTTTTTTTGGGAATATATTTGTGTCTTTGAATACACAAGTACATTATATTCATTTTCACAAATATACTCCAATCTCCCACTTTATAAAATGGAATGAAATAATTTATTTTCTAATCTCTTATATAGGCTATATTCTAACATAATATGCAAAAATATTGTGAAAATATTTCAAAAATTTGAGGTGGGATACACTCAAACATGCACATCCTTGGAAAGTAGTACAATGTGACATCCCAAAGGGGGTCATTGTAATGTGCTTTCACCCCAAAAAAATACAATAACTACCATTTGATTGTGCTTTCAACCATTGGTCATAAATCACCAAGAAACAAAAGTTGTTTTGATGTGATGAAAAACAATGACACTAAGTTTACCAACCAATAACTAATGAATAGACTTGTGCTCAATTTTCAAAACAATTGGAAAAAATTTCCCAATGTATTTGGAAGGCACCTTATATATCCATGACTATATCCTTCCTACAAAAGAGGAAGGATCTTAAACCTATTCTTTAAAAGTGGAACAAATTTAACACCTATATACATATAAGCAAAAGAAGGTCTAAAAACCTTCCCTTTCTAACACCTTGTGATCTATGTATGTCTTAGTTCATGATAACCTTCGCCTCATGTTTAACTATTAGTAAAACCTACATGTGGAGGACATTCCCAAAATGTGGAGTTGGAATCGACTATGGCCTTGTCCTTGGCTCCTTATTTTGGCAATGGTTCCACCTTGGGGTTTTACCTTACAAATTTAAGGTCATTAATTCATAATTACTAACAATGTTGGGTGATTTTTTTAAACAAACCTCAATTCAAGTTATGAAAAAAACTTAAATGTGTGAGAACATCTCCACCTATGGCCCTAAACATAAGTACCACATGACCATTACCATGGACAAAATGCTAGCCTTGACTTGTTGAAACTAGTTCAAGCAAACTCAAACCCCAACAATTCCTTGTGTTTTTTTTCAAGCTTGCACATTCATATTGCCAAAAGCATTGTGTACTATGCAACACCTCCAAGTTGTTTAACAACACGAATCTCATTGCCCTTGCAATGACCTTTGAAACTTCATGGCACCTTTAATATCGTAGCTATCTAGTGGTGCCCGATGATGTGATATGAAGCAACACATTGTAGATTAACAATAATCCATGATGAAGTAATTTCACACATCATGATTGACATTTCATTCATTTCAATGTAAGGTACATATGAACTTGAAAACTAGGCAAATTTGTGAGCAACTTTGAGACTATTATTGAATTTTAATGCTTCCATCAACATAATTTGAATGTAAGTTCAAATGAAAACATGATAATTGTCTATGAAAAATAGCCTAACTTTTCATTTGCAAAATCAAAATAAGGTTTTGGATATAGTATATGTTAAATTTTTGGCTAGGTCTATTTGTGCTTGTGTTTTGGTTGACAAAGCAGTGTCAACAAGGCTTGATTGTTTTCATTTTGAAGCAATGTAAATTCACCTCATTACTACATTCAATGTTATAGTAGAGGGTTTAATCAATGTAGGAGTGGAAGCATGATTAGGTTAGGTGTGTTGGTGTGAATGTTTGGTGTTCACATTTGGTCTATTTCACTTTTGATTTTTTGTGCAATGACACATGCTCGTGGAAGTACTTACGTTGCTCCTAAAAACATAAGAATAAGTACTTATGCATCATATATTTTTGTTGTAATTAAGGGAAATGTGAACAACACCAAAACACACTAATTGTTGAAGCTCTTCATTTTCATGAAGGTGGTAGTAGTCATTTCAGCTATCACTTTGATTCCAACACCTTCAATATACAAGCTTGCATGCATTTTTTCTTTTTTTGATCTTCCTTTGCAAACTTCATCCCATTTAGTTGTTTGAGTGAAATTGCTTCACTTGTTGCCTTCCCTTCATTTTTGTCACCCATTTCCCTATGTGAAGATTGCAAAATTAGTTTTTTATGTTCCATGGGCATCACAAGCTTTTTGTTATTGTCTTCCCATAATCCCCCTTGTGGAATGTATATTAGTATTAATTCTAACAATGAATAATATGAAGGATGGATTTTTCGTTTGTTTTTTTTTTTTTTAAATGTCCAACACATGCGTTGTAAGTGCACCCTCTTGTGACATTTTTTATTCATTAAACACAACAACAAACCCATAAATTGCAATGATTTTGTTCACATTGTGTTCAATATTACTTCATTTCACTTCCAAACCCCTTGTGACTTTAATCTTTGCACCCTTTTAATTGAAATTATATAAGGCACTTATAGGTTTGTAAAGTGGTAATAGGGGTAAACAAACCTTTCAATTCTTGATTTTGCAATGGAATGCAGGCCTAAGACACACTCCATAGCTCCCACACAATAGAAAGGTGTGAAAACTCTAGATGAAACTAGGAGAAATTTAAATAAATGATTTCAAAGAGAAATCAAACTATAGAAATAAAAAGAAAAGACAATTATTACAAATGGAACCAAATTCGTGCATGGAAAAAATCACAAGAAACACACATTCACATGGCTCTCACGACTTAAACTTGATAGGAGTCGCTGCCATTCTCATCTTATATTAAACTTTGTGATTGGCAACTCGGATTAAATCGAATTAACGTAAATTCTTGTGACTCCCAAGTGGAGAATTCTTGAAATGATCAAGTTGTGAATCTTGTTACTTTGTAAGTTCATAACATTCACATATGGACTTTGATTTCAAAGATTTCAAACACCTTTGGAAAACTCACATCAAGGGTTCAAATCTTGTGAGAATTTCAAATTGCCAATTTGACAAGCTTGCATTCATTTATCTATAACTTTTGTTTCAAATCTCTAAATGGAAAATGTGACCCAAATTAATATATTTACTTTTCAAAACTTAGTTTTCAACAGTTTAAAGTAAAAGATTTGGACAAGGTTTAGTCCCCCAAAACTTGTTCCAAAAATTTATGACATTATACACTTCCATATCCTAGCAATGCACCCTTGGGTTTGTCAAATGATATTGAAGATATTGATATTTATAATAGAATGCAAACATTAACACTAGAAGAAATTTTATATTATGCAACCATCCAATTTGTGAATATATGCAACTAATTATCATTTGCAACCGTGTTTTATCATTTTTACAATTATTCACCATCCTTTTCAATCTTTTTTTTTTGCGATTATGGTGTGATCAGTTTGTAACTACTAGGTTTTCCACCTATCCATGTCAATTAACTTTTTGAAATTAAAAGGTTGACTATCCTTTGTTTTTTAAAAAAAAATTATAAGGAAGCTGATGTTAATATGTCCATGTTGATTAATTTTGAATTGTTCTCCAAATGGAAAAATGCGAAATTTCAATATATATATTTTCAAAGCCTTTCCAACAACGTAAAGAAAGCCCAATGTGGACAAGGTTTGTCATCTAAAATCTTGTGCCAAAAATTTGGAACAAATGTAAGAGTTTAACTCCTAAATTGGGAAAACATTTGGAAGTGTTGGGATTCAATCTCCCACACTTGTGGAAATGTATTTGAATCTTAAAACATCCTTTCAACATGTTTCCTTTCTCATGCAAGTTAGCCTTGATTATGAACTCAAAGTAAATATCATGACACCCAAAGTGGGAATCCAATTTTAAATGTTTGGAGTCATTTCCCACACATTAAGGAATGTACTTAAGTCTTATGACATTTTTTGTTCATTCCCTTTGTCACGCTTTAACCTTGGTTATAAGCTCAAGGCTGGGGTTGCAACCAATGTTGGTTTAATATCATCTTATTTCGATTCCAACTAGTATTAAATTGACACCATAAAAAATTGATATTAATTTAGTATTGGTGTTGAGTATTTTTAATTTTTTTGATACCAACTTGGTATTGGTATTAGGTTCAATATTGATTTTGAGTTGGTACATGGTTGGTATATCTTTGTACATAAACTAATTTGGGCTCTGCATTGCTTCGCACTATGAGTGCCAATGATTAAATTATTTTGTGTGGACATAATAGTTTTGTTGTAATCAATTTTGTCTTTCAAAAAATAATTTTTTTATAAATGTCACTAGATGTCATTTTGTTCCATTAATATTTCCTTACATTCTTGATTTGCTAGGAAAAATGCCAATGAAAGTTTGGTTCATTAAAGAAATTCATAATAAAATACAAATAGACAAAATATTAAAAACATTGAAAGGGTGTAAGACAAAAAAGATACAAACAAAAAAAAAACATTGAAAAGGTGCAAGACACCCAACAAAATATAAATAGACAAAAGAAAAATAAATTTAAATGGAATTTGATTTACAATTAATTATAATCCGGAATGACTTTGAAATTGTCATAGTGATGATCACCAAAATCTCATCCTACATAAACTAGTTCCAATGAAACATTGTCATTAGAATATAAGACTAATATGAAAACTAATATTGCATCAAATCCCCCTTAGCTAATATTAATATCAAGTTGTTATTAGACTTAGGTCATACTAGACTGTTTAGTATTTGATACCAATGTTCATGCCATTATTGATATTAATGTCTAACTCTATATACCATATCAACATTAGTTGTGACAACAATCTCTTAGAATGAGATTGGTTTTAACCATTGCCTACAACAAGATCTTCTAACATGTTTATGAAATTTTAATATAATTGTTATTTTTTGTCAGATGAAAAAATCTTTCTTTCTTTCCCTTTTGCCCCTTTGATTAAGTTCCTACCATGTCATCACTTGTCACCATGCTTGTATATTGTAACAATGCAGTGAGTGTCATTGTGTTGAACAAGATGTAGCCAAAGTCTTGAACCTGCTTCACCACCTATGGCAATGGGAAGGAAAAATATGGCCTTATGAAACCTTTTATGGTTCAAGAGCAATATTAGGGCAACATCAAATCTTAATCTCCTTTTGACAGACTTCAATTTCTTTACAAGGGTATATGCAAGGATCCTAAAAGCTTTAATAATATCCACATAACACATCAATAAAGATTGCCCTATAAACAAATGTTGCTGAAGAGTTTGTAGGTCACAAGCCAACTATGTCATTTGTAATATGTTTGTGTTCCACTACACCCATAATGTGCTCACCAAAATTGTTTACACACTACCCAATTTTGAATTTAACCATGAATTTTAAAAATTGATTGCAAATTTGCCAAAATCACCTGCCCACCAAATTGGTATGGCAATTTTGTTTCCCCTCTTCACCCAACTCCTATTAAAGGTTTTAAACTTTAAGTCAATTAAATTGTTTATGTCACAATCAATAAATTTTTGTTGGTCAAATTTCACCAAAAAGTTGAAACGAAAAATTAAAAATTTGAAAAAAATGATTTTGGAAGTTTTCAATCAGAAGGTTTTCACTGCGTAGACAAACAATATGAAGAGATGATTAAAAATTTATAATTTATATGGTTTATAGCCAAATTTGACTAAATCTTCCTAAGGATGATCATTGCTTTGGCTATAAACAAAAATTACTAAAGTTTTACTAGTCACAATCCCTTTGTTACTTCAGGATAATTACCATCATGGGATTATCTTAAAGGGGCAGAATAACGAAGTTGTAATTACAATGGTAAATCCAGTTTATTGGTAATATTTAGGAATATTTGAAAACTACCTTGTTAGTGAACAGTCTCTTAGTCTAACTAACCTAACAGGTAGCCTAATAATTCCATAATTACTAGTGGTAGGTGCACATTTATTCTTTTCTATTTAATAGGAGGTGCCGTTATTAAAAATAGTAAGTCTTTTGAAATAAGAATAATTGGTAACTATTTTGCCTCTAAGGATTGGTGGAGGAAATTTGAGTAAGATGAGAAAATATGTCAGTTGATGAATTTTTAGGGGATGTATGGGATGGAGCTGGAGTGAAGATCATTCGTTGTGTGTGTTTTCTAGAGACGTTGGAGGAGACCAGGGGAATATACTCTTTACTTGAATGTGAAAGATAATGAAATTTTTTCTTTTAAAATAATAATGATCAACCTTTTATCTTTACTTTTTGATTACAAGTGTAAGTGTGTTTGAGGTAGAAAACATTAGCTCTCTGTTTTCTTTGTTCTTTTCTTTTGTTTACGAGTAAACATAATGACAGTAGTTGCAACATTAAAAGTGAGGCAAAATAGTGGATGGTAGCTATAGCAGAAATAAGAGAACAATAAAGATGGAAACAATGGCAACAACTACATGTCATTTTGGACCAATTTACTCCAGAGATAGAAGGTAGGCTGAAATGTAGCAACCTTTCTGCCTTCCTTAGACTCGCTGAAAATTCCTATTTGTTTGTTTAAAAATTATTATTTATCATTTATTTGAAAAATAAGACTATCTTCCCTTAGGCAACTTTTAAAACTTTGGGTCTCAAATAATTTCTCTTTGTTTTAATTGATAACCCTTCATTAGAATGGATTTAGAACTGCCGAGTCTGTGATCTTACACCCACTTCCAAAAGTCCTTCCAAAATGTGATCATAAAGTCATCTATTATGGTTGTCGTGCCATCCCCATGCTGGTTGAGGGAGTACAATATGACCTCTCACACATTTGTTTTAGCAGGGGTGATTGAATTAGGGGATAATAAGTATAGGGAATACCTCCTCCTCCTGAGGGCCTCTTTTGATGTAGGCCCTAAGGGCATAGGCCCAAAAATCAGGGGAATCTGGCAAGAGCATGCCTCCACCTGCATAAAGTACAAAAAGTCTTTTATTTGTATGGCAGAAACACTTCGATTGGAAAAGCATCTTCCATGGGGAAGCTGCTTTCAAATGCAAAGAAAAAAAACCCTAAAGTGCTTTATGGTTACCCGAGAAAGTTTTTATGAGACCAATGGCACACCCAAAACCAGAAATACTCCTTTTGGGGTCCACATTTCTCGAGTCAACTTCCAAATGAAATTTAATTTCTGCATGCCTGTAGTACAGGGGCAGCTTCTACACGTCTGCTGAATAATCAATTAATTTTGAATATTTCATTTCAAAAAGAAAAAAAATATTCCTGAAAATATTTTAAAATATTTTTCATTTTCAAACTAAAAAATAAAATTTGAGAATTTTCTGGGGAAGATTTCAGCATTTAAAATAATAATGATATGTGTGCCAAAGCTGCCAAGGTAATATGGATCGGCTTCTAAATGTTTTTTATTTTGTTGGGGCCAGATTTCCACATGGAAAGCTTATCTGTCTAAAGTACTAAGGCTAATAAATGGTCTGATTTAGGTGATGCTTTGAGCGAGGCTAGGGACCAGGGAACTAGAGGAAACAATTGCACTACTTAAGACAGATTCAAGTATCACTATCAGTCTCTTCTTAGACATCTGATAAAATTGGAACGATACAGAGAAGATTAGCATGGCCCCTGCGCAAGGATGACACGCACAAATCGAGAAATGGTCCAAGTATCACTAGCAAATAGTGAAACCCAACTAAAGGAACTTACTTTTATCTTTCTTTATTTTTTATCTTTTCTGTTTTCTTCTTTTACAATGACAAGTGTTAGGTTAAGCCACAGCGTGGATGCACTCTCAAATTAAGGGACTTAGGACAAGGCAGCAGTCAAGTCTGGCCCCACATCTTGGGAATGTCCACAAGTGAATGATACCCGTTGTCAAGGACAGGACAAACAGTATCATGAACTTAAGCAATTGTAGATCATGAGGCATAAGGGGGAAAGGCTTCTTAGACCTACTCCGTAGACTGGGAGGGATCTGACACTTAACAGTAGATGAATCCTTAAGAATGGTAAGGGTTTGACACCTGTAATTTTCACTCCCACTGCCTACTGGTGTAAGATCCCTTCTCTTTTTTAGGAAGGATGTTCAGATGTATAAGGTGCCCTCCAATACAATACGAAATTTCTTTAATTGCTTTACAACTCAATTTATAACCATGTGAGGATTCTTACAGTTCAAAAGAGGTGCCAGAATTATGGCAGATGGATTTGAATTCTCTGATTTCAAATCAGTAATATCTGACTGAACATATACACACACACTCACATACACCACCACCACGTCGCTTCCTCCGGGCTACCCTGCCTTTTCTGGAGTCACATGAGGTCAGACAAATCCATCAAAACAAATGCCCAGAACCAGCCCAACTAACAACAACACCAACTGCAGAACTGTACCTTGCCCAGGAGCTCTGGCAAACTAGACTGGCAGTGACTTTTAAGTCTTTGTTTTTTGCTTCAATCACACAGTACTACTGTATTGTGATTTTAGCCCCTCTAAAGGTCCAATCAACTTTATTTGTGTCGATGGATGATTTCACGGCTGCAGTACAGGCAGCTTCAGAGTCCAGTCATGTTCATCCAACTCAAGATGGTTTCTTTTCATAATAGCCAGAGGAGGACAAACGATTGCAATGCTACCCAAATTGTGGATATCCCAAACAGGGTTTTCTTTTTCTCTTCTGTGACATGTAAATTTGGCGAAAATTTCCCAAAATTAGAAAAATTAGTCCCTTGAAAAGAAAATCCAAGAATTTCCCAGTTTTGTGGTCAAACAAATTTTAAATTTTTTTGGAAAGAAACACTGACCACAAAGTCTTTTTGCCCAGCTCAAGGTTTAGATAATAATATATGTAATATTGAACCATGGATGGGGTTAAGGCCACCCATAGTTAATAGAGACAACTTATTTTGATATGGTGCATATGTCCAATTAATCTAAATTATTATGTGCACTGGGCCATGTACATGTTTTCTTGAATATGTCTTGATAAGGGATATACTTGGAAGACAATGACATTTTTTTTGTAACTCAATTCTTTTTCATGCCTTATAATAGTAGTCCATATCCTCTTAAAGAAATTTATAACAAAAACTATCAGTAGCTTTGACCAACATTTATGTGTAAAACATCAAACATTTATAATCTTACAAGAGTTAGGTTGCAAGATATGTAATATGTACATCATTCTTAAATAAAACTTTTAGTTTGTTATATCATGGAAAGTTGCAGGGCTAGAGTTTAACCAAACGAAAGCAAATTATCATTATCCCTCTATTTCATCCTGGGAGCTTTGATTTGTTTTCCTATTCAAGTCATATTCCTCAAACTACACAAATTATGTGGGTGAGGAAAAAACTTCTTGTGATATAAACATGGGTAAAATACATTTTAATCAAATGGTTACATAGGTTGCATAGTACATGTACACTTCTTACACATCAATATGTACAAGAATTGATAGTTACAAAAATATCACATATAATATTAAACTATTTGAAACCAATCCAATGAATGGTAAGATTGCACATAAAACTACAACCCTAATGAACTTGAGGTTGGTTTGAATTACTGAGAAAAAACAACTCGTTGTTGACCTGGGTATTGATAATCTACCAGCCGGCTATTGATTTTTTTGGAAACCAGTAAATAACCCACCCAAATAGCAAGACCCTTATGGGTTCGGTATTGAACTTTAAAATCTTAATGACCCACCCAGATGATTGAAATTTCATCCAGCTAGGTCATCAATTCTAAAACCTTAAACATGTTTATGGTAGGAAAAAAAGAAACAAAGAAAATCCCTATAACTTATCCCACCTAGGCAATATAACATACTCTTCTCAAGGTGGATATTTGAAAACCAAACCTTGGGCATAACTGATGGTTATTGCCAAAATAATCAAGTATATGAATAACACATGATATTACTTTGATAGTGAAATTGATAACTAGGCTTCAATGGGTTTAAATTTTCAAAAAATGATGTAGATACCTTGTGTGATCCAAAAGATATTTATAAAAAAAAACCTACCTATTTTGGTTTGTTTAAAAAATTCAATAATTGGCCAACCCTTGTATGAATGTTCACATGAAATTTGCATGTGATTCTTTGGGGGGAATTTTTGTGTATATTGTGTTATATCCAAGGTTTTTAATTTTTCAAGTTTGTGATGAAGCCAAACTAGAGATCATCCACAAGAAGATTTAGCCAAATTTGGCTATAGAAAATATAATTTTAAAAAAAGAATCCTCTTATGTTTTGGCTACTTGCTAAAACTTGTTGTAGAAATCTAGCAATCTTAATTTTTTTAAAAATGTGGCCAATTGGGGCCATTCTTTTCGCAAAACTCCTTTGTATGTGTCAAAATCACAATTTTCCAGTTGAAAAAATTGTGATAATTTGCCCCCAAAAATAACACTAGTTGTATGCACTTTACATTCTCCACATATTCAAATTTTCAAAGATGTTTTGTGATGTTACATAACGTTGATATGAGTCAGGACTATGTGAACTATATAGTATCTACAGATTTTCACTTTATTCATAGTTTTAACAATATTATTCGAACCTTCTTGTTTTTGTCTAATCTGTAATAACATCTTAACTCTTAATATGTTGCTTGGCAACATTTGGCATGTGTAATGGGAAGAATCAGGATGGAAAATGTGATGTAATGAGACAAGCTTGGTACATATAGCACATGTGGTACATTGGTGTTCATGGCCATGTTATAAGTGGTTGTGATCTCAATTCTCAACTAGGACTTGCAAATACCCAAGCCAATCAATCCCACTGTAATGTGTTCACTAGTCACCAAAAATTAAGTTCCAGGAACAAAGGTTTTAACATTTGGAGGGACATACTGAGTAACCAAGCTGGCTCCATTATTATGCCTGAAATTCGTCCACCTTCAAAGGAAAATAATAGGCCTGTGGATAAAGATACATTTGTCCACCTTTAGTTGGCAAACATTGTGGCATTTTTTTCCATAACAAATGGCTATAACCTCTCATTGATGAAGTTAGGTACCCTTGCAAAGTTTTTGGGAAGCCATGTTAGGATTCCTTCCAACATTTTTATGACATTATATCGAAGATGATAAGTCATGATTATTTACAACCCCGCCCCCCTAACATCAAGACAGATGCATTGTTAGAAAATGGTATGGGAAATCAATTTTGAGAAAAGACATTTGAGTTTGTATGAACTTTTAGTTGCAGCTTGTATAATCAAACTTTTCATATTGATACTTGTAAGTCTTATGCTTGTAAGGGAGTTAAAACCCAAATAAAATCTTTGCCCTCTAAGTTATCTCCTTAAAAAAAAAAAACCAGATGGAAATGCAAGTTATTTTTGTGAAAAATCTCACACTACTATATTTCATGATGAATATTGTGAATATTTGGTGAATTTAGTTGGGTAATAACAATAGCATCATTAAGAAAACCATTTACCTTATCTATTTCAACCATTTAACATTCCATGTTCAATAGTAAGCACAAACATGTTTAAGACAACGTGATTGGTTCTTACATCTCATTTAGCCAATAGAATAACCTTTTTCTTTGGCAGGACATGCAACTATCCATTGGCTCCATTTTTTTAATGTTTAGTGTTGGTTTTAATAAATCAACAATTAAGATTCATGCTTGAAATTTGAATCAGCAACTAAACAATTGATTAGTTGTGGAATAGGCCCTAGTAAAACTTGTTACTACCTAATGGAATAGGAACAGACCCTACTATGCTTTCTGTGTTCACAACATTAAGGGTTGGCGATATTTTGGCCCACCTATTCTTGAGACAGGAAGAACAATGCAATCAAAATAGAAGCATGGAAAGGTGAGATGGAACCAAACCTTGCAGCAGTGAAGCAAGAATGAAGCAAACCTTAATCTAGATAGAAATCATGCAGTGAACTCCTCCTTCACTTTGCAAGTGTGTAGATAGAAGAAACTATAGAAGCTTCAGATCTCAAATATGAATGAGCGATGTGACCTCACCAACGTCCAGAAATTCTAGAAATCTCCTCCTCCTCAACAAGTTTAATATGACAACAAAGAGTTAATGAAGAAAGTTGCAAGGCTGAGATTAGACTTATTTGTTCAAAAGATCCAACACATGTTTGTGGTGCCATCAATAACCTCAGCATGAAATAAGCCTATACACATTCTATACTATGAGTCTCATATGCTTCTCTCTACATCTTGTACACAAACGTACACAATCTATTTATTAAGGAAGGTACTTTGTTTGTTTGTCATGTTGAGATCTCCCAAACTATGGTGCCCCTCACAATACTCTTGGTATCCAATGGTTCAGTAGTGTTTAGAGTTTAGACCCACAATGCAAGAGTTACTGAATATGGAATAATTTTGTCAAAAAAATTCAAAATATTACATATTATAGGGAAATCGGGGCATGATTTTACTACTTTTGGAAAGCCCTTGATGAGTTTGATGAGTGAGAATTCTTGTACGTGGTTTTGTAATTTTTACACCTAAGGTGGGGGAGATGTTGAATTTTGATATTTTTTGTCACTGGAAATTAATTTAAAATTTAAAATATCTTTTTCACAATTGGACCAGCAGCACATGCCACACTAGTGACATTTATATGGGTCTCATTATTTCATTCTTCGTTTTGAAAACTTTGTTAGTTTGTCTAAATTTGAAGAATGGAAATAACGTTGATGCCAGTGTTGGATGGATATTGAGTTTGAACGGTTGTCAACCTAAGTCCAAGGTAGGATATGAAAATTTGACCTCGTTGAACCTCATGTAAGAACCAGATAGAAACCTTGCCTCACCCTTAATTAAGGTTGTGGAGGCTAAAGACCTGTCAAAAGCCATTTCGTCAAATACCGTAGTTCCTTGGCCACTTCAGCACAAAATGTATTATTTTAGAAATGCTTGCATTTTTCGAAAATAATTTTCTCAAAGAAAAAAAATTATGAAGGAAAATGAGGAATTTTTGGAACATTCAAGAATATCCAATTTTTAAAAATAGAGATTTCAAACTTATTTAATTATTATGCAGACATGTGCTGAATCATCCCTATACTCTGGTAGTTTCACACAGACCTTGCCCAGTCACTTTTTAAAAAAAAAGGTGAGAACCAGCCAACGCAAATTGACACCCAGGTAACGTGTTAATGGGAACACTTTTCTGGTTCACTTGATTAACATTTGAGTCCCATATCAACCAGTTATTTCTTTTTTTAACTACCATTGCTTAGGTTAATATTTTGAAAATTTGGGGATCACACATGTTATTGATATCAATATATAATGAAATTGGTTGCCAAGTAGGTTATCAAAAAATTGGGCAATAACTATTGATTGTGCATAAAGATAGGTTATCAAATAGCTGGCTGATATCCATCTATTATTCTACCAGTTATTAGCTGGTTATAAGGTTTTGACAACAATTAAAATAAAATTATTGTTATTTCTGTTTTTTATTTTTTGGTATTATTTTAAAAAGATTGATAACATACCTGGAGGATATTATGATCAAGTGGTTATCAATTTAATCAGTTATAAATAACAATAATCAACTAGTAGGTTATTAATAATCGACTTGATAACCGGCTCAAAACTCAAAACTTGTATGAGCCCAAGCAACTGCTGTAGTGTCAGGCACCTGTGTACTTTTACTTCCATCTCATGACTTGAGGATGGTCGGTCGCCTGGGACCATAACCCACTGCAGTCCTCCTTCTTTGATGATTTTCGATTTGCAAGAGCCGAGAGAGCCATGGTCAAACTACAAGTCTAGGGGGCCTGAATTTTAAGCCTTGGGTGAACCGGCACCCACAGTGATACCATGGTAAAGGTCCTGAGTCTTTTCAAGTTGCTTCTAACCATGGTAAATATCCCATCGTAAGACTAAATCAAGGTCTCGGAGTTCAAATTTAACATCTCCTGGGTTGAATACGGTCACTAGAAAGCCTCGCTAAAGAACGTGCAGGTACTGGTGTGGGTGCTGGTTCACCCTGGCCTCCATTTTAGGTTGGAACTGTCAATTTGTTGCCCCCTCCCCTGCCCTTTTTGCTTTTTGATGTCAGGTAATCTACCTTGGAAAAAATACATCCTGCCAGGTAGGTAGGTAGAACAAGAAGCTCATTCATGGCATAATGGCTCTACCCTTTAAATGACATCCATGAAAGATGACAAATTTTCAACATACTAAATTGAAAACAGATGGTAGTTAGCATGGTGAAGGCCAAGTGGATACTTCTCTTGTGCTGGAAATGTTTCTATAGGGTAGAGCGGCCCATCACTGATCACTAACCTACCACCAATCACTTTGGCAAATCTTTCTCAATTCTTCTCCATTCTAAACCCTAAAATGTTATTGGAGCACCTTCTCAAGCTGTACAAATCATCTTTGAAATGCAAAGCCAAAGGAGCAGCCTAAAAAAAGCAGTAAAGAAAATAAGTTTTTCGAATTACAAAACATGTTTTTTTTCCTTTTTCTTCATTTTGACCCCTCCTACATCATCAGTGCGTAACTTTCTCATTGTTTGTTCAAATTGAGCGATTTAAGCTGCTTTGAAACTGCCATCTTAAGCTCTACAAATAATCTTGGTACTCTTAAGGCAAAAAAAAAATATTTAAGGATTTTTTGAGGGGATAAAAAATAAGCTATGAGCTGTTTGGTCCAAAATTTTCTGTAAAAGTGAACCCCCCTACTTCGAAGGGCCGTAACTTTCTCAGCTCCAGTTCATTTTTGGCAATTTATGTTGTCCAAAGAGTAGATGCGCCAGGAGGAGGGCTCCATCTACTCTTTGGACACCATAAACAATGGGGCCCTCCTGCAAAAATGACTATCAAACCCTACCTTAAGTGATCACTCATGGGCTGTTCTACCCTAGTGGACTCCACATGAGCCTGGAATATAAGGGTACTAAACTTTGGCACCTTTCTGGGTGCATCCCAATTATCTATACCCTGAAGGGCAGACCCAATAAAAGGTGAGTACTTAAAGGTAAGTAGATGCATTTGAAGATTAGTATTAGGGGCCATTGTGAACCAGCAACCAACATGTGTGCTGGTTCACCCAATTCAGTAAGCAAGTAAAAGGCTATTGGGTAGTTAGTATGCGGGTAGAAAATGGCAATTTGACTAACCACAGTGGGTAGTGGGGGAATTGGTACCCAATGGGAAAGTGTTTCTTGTCCACCTAGCATCCATCCCTTCATGGTGTGATGGTGGCCATTATATGTTTGAAATGATAAACAAGGTTGTATGATGGGCAAGGCATTTGAATAAGGGATCCTAGCATAAGGTCCCATCCAAGGACCATATTTTGTTGACCCACAATTTCAAGAATGGTCATAATCTTCAAGAGGGGGTCAAACCCAATGTCTATCAATCTCTTTTGGGGCTGTTAAAAATCACGTTTGGTCATCATCTATATCATCTTTTTTTGGTCTCCCTTGCAAGGCCATCTCTTCCAATTTTGCTATCTTTTGCACATTGTATGCGGAAGGTCAATCTACAACACATCATCTATTGATGCTAGGATGTAGTCAAACTGACAATCATCCACAAGAAGATTTAGTCAAATTTGCCTATAGACCAAATATGAACATAGAAATTTTTAAGAATCCCTTTTATATTTTGTCTACCTGCTTGAGAGTTTTAAGAAATCTGGCAAGATAAGACAATGTCTTTTTCATAAAAGTCCTTTGTATGTGTTGAAACCATATTCTTTTAGATTAAAAAAATGCAATAATTCACCATGAAAAAAAGCACCATTTGGGTAGAAGGATTGATCAGAAACTCTTAATGAAACCAACCCCCTCAAAATGTTTCTTGGGTCAATTGTGAGTGCAATGATCCATCTTTCCCTTTAGAGTTTCCCATGTTACTACCTTACAATCAAGGAGTATGAATTCACTTTTTAAAATTTTAAAAGGGAGTAGAAGTAGTAACTTAGATGAGCTTGATCCCAAAGATTTTGCTCAAAGTTTAAAGAACAATGGAACTTGAAACAAGAGTTCTTTAAATTAATAATTTCCTGTTCTTCAAAATCCCCAGTTTAGCAGAGCTATACCATCTGGTGTTTTTTTGGGGTGAAATTTTGCAAAATTTTGACCTGGAATATATGATTTCGACTTATACAAAGGATTTTCCATGGAAAAAATGGCGCAAATTTGCCAGATTTAAAAAAAAAGAGTTTCCAAATCACCAGAATTCTATGATAAGTTTCAGTAGGTAGCCAATAATATAGAAGGATTCTGTTTTTTTCTCTACTTTCATATCTAGTCTGTAGCCAAATCTGGCTAACTCATCTTATGGATGATCGCCACTTTAGCTATATCACAATTTTTTTTAAAAAACCTCAGCTATATGTTAACAAAAGATAATAATATTCTTAATTATTGTCAGCAAATAATGGAGCCACCCTCCCCATCAACAATCTCCCCACTCATGATTCTCCACACTAACTTAATGTAACTTAACTTACACTGGTTCAGACACACAGCCCATCATTCCAAGGGCTAGAGTGAACCAACAGCGACCAATGCACCATCGAAAGATAGGCGGTAGGTGGACAGGAACACTTTGCCATTGGGTTCTAGTTCTCTAGTTAAAGCATGGTGGTTATCAGAGCTGTTTTTACTACCAACCATGTAACAACCCACTAACCTTACCTGCGTATTTATTCAGGGTTGGGTGAGTATTGGCGGACGCCCTCCGGATATCACAGAAGTTCTTAAGAGTCATACCCATGCATGGTTTTCAAAAAATCAAATCAAATAACCACCCAGAAAACTGCCAGTTCTTTTATGAAAACTGATGGGTCTTTGAGGGTTTTAAAATAACTGTAACAGGCAGTTATTTGATTCAGATTTTCTTTTGCCAAAAAACCCGAAACCGGACAGGTCTCTCTCATTATGAAATATTTAAAAACTGGAAGCAGTAGTTATTTGCGAAATCGAATACCCACCCAACACTGGGTTTTAACTTTTAACCATTTTACATGTATATACTTATGGAGTAGTTACCTATCGTCCTACCTACTTTCAAAGCCTATCTTTACAGGATACGTTAGCAAAGTGAAACAGAACCTCAAGTCTGTTGAGGTTCGTCCACACCCAAGTCATATTGAGCATCCATCCTATGGATGGTGCATTAGGTGGCTGTTGGTTCATTCTGGAGCCTGGCCCTATTTCAAATGGGGGCAAGTGAGGCTCCAATCCCACCCTATGTGCAGTTGGAAAATCTCAGGCAATTAATAGTCACGCATGCTGTAACCCAACTTTGTCCCATAAAGAAACAACTTGGGTTGACTGAAAGTTTTCAGTTAAAGAGGCAGCGGCACTCCCTAAGGGCTCCCTCGCATCCCCCCCTCTTGGATCTTGTTGGCAGCGGCTGCTTGCACCCAAGGGTTTTTCTTTATTTCCAAAGGACTTAAAATTTAACTTATATTTTACGAAAACCAATTCGTTTGTGAACACTGGATACCCTCCTTTTATTTGTTTTTAGTATTTCTCTTTACTTCCTTTGTAGTGCGCACCAAGATATTCCAAGAGAGGCCTATAATTGAGAAAGGTATACCCAATGCAGTGTTCCTTTTTTCAGAAATGTGAAAAACGGGCATTTTTTGGAATTTCAAATCACCAAATTTGAAATTGAAATTTATTTTTTAAATCGTCAGATTCTACATCAGGTTCCAAGACAGGTAACCAATTATATAGAAGGATGCTTTTTTTTAAAAAAAAATTTGCATTTGGCTAAACTGTCATATCATGGATGATTATCACACGCTACATCACAAAATTGGAAAAAAAAACACATACACACTTGTAATACTACCCATTTTGAGTGCACCATTATTCGAGGCGAAGGTCAAAAGCAGGCGGTTATCATTTGAGGTGAAGGCTGATGGATAGTAACTTCATGTTGACTTCAAAACTCCAAACCCTAGAATCAAAGATTTTCTTTAAAACATTGCTTTTTCTTTTTCAGTGTTTGGGTTGTGGCAGTGGTGGAGTTTTTTAAGTCGCGACCCCGCACCCATCAGTGCACCACCCGTCAGTGCATTAAGGCCAGGGTGAACAGGCACCTACAGTGATGTATTTAGGCTAACCTGGTAAGTGTTACAGGGAGATCCTGATTTAGTTTTTAAATGGGATTAATCAAAAAACTGCCAAATAATTTTTAAAATTTTAAGTTTCGCAGCTAATTTTTAAATTGGTGCTATATTTATGAGACAGGTTAGTGTGTCTAGACTGTCTTGACCTTAAGTTCTTGAACTTCAAGGTCTGGGGTTGCAGTTCAAATCCGACCGACAAAAACTTGCAGATTCTTAGTTTTTATAATAATTATATTTTTTGGCACAAGTAATAAATAATTTTTAATTCTTTGAAATAATTTTTTTAAAAATTATGCCTAAACCGCTCATGTACTACAATATTTTTATTGTTTAGAATGAACCCAAAAATCTTAATTTTTACCATGGAGCCAAGGCCAATGGAAACCATGACAACTCAAATGTGGATGAACCACAACTGAGTTACCAAGGTTCAATATTCACCTTGGTAGCCTATCCTTTAAACCCTTACACGAGGGGAGGAGCATATGTAGTAAGACCGTGGGGAATGGGGAATGTTAAGTGGTTACTTTATCAACAGGTAAGTAAGGCGCTTGCTGACTATCACTTAGGTAGATGCATGTGAATGGAGAGTACATTACTAACCAGGGTGGGTAGCAATGGGACAGGAACAACGAAAAAGTGTTTCCTGTCCACACCTCGTCCCTGGATGGGACTGGTGGCATGCTGGTTTGCCCAGAGTGAACTAACAGCCACAACTACAGGCCTTGGGCTGACCAGGACCTACGCCGGTACCATGGTAAAAACCACAAACTCTCTTGGGTTGCTTCTAAACTTTATATATATCCCATCATAAGTTGAAAGCAGGGTCTCAGAGTCCAAATTCAATATTTACTGGGTTAAATGTAATCTCTGGGAGCCCTCAATCACTAAGGTTATGGTACAAGTATACCTACTATGTAGGTGCTGGCTGTTCACCCTGGTGACCACTGCACCATCCGTTGAAAGCATGAACTAACCGATGTGGTAATTAGCTACATGGAACAACGTTTTCTGTTCACCTATCATCCATCCATCCATCTTTCATGGTGCAATTGTAGCTGTTGGTTCACTCTCTCCACTCTCTCCGCCAGGATGAACAAACCAACCAAGAGAAGGCTTCCAAAAAATTGTATCATACAGTACAGCGAAAAAAATGACCAAAATAATTGTGTTACTATAATCTCCTGCCTTTTTTTTTGCTGGCTATTCATAGCCAAAAAGCTAGATTAAAATTTAGAAGTGCTAAAATCAAGTGCTTTTTGAGATTTTATCCCCAGAATTTTACCAAAAATTTAAAAAATCTCCAGATTTCTAAACATGGTTCAAGTATGCAGCCAAAACAATAGAAGGGTGTTTTTAAAAAATTACTTTCATGTGTAGCTTGTAGCGAAATTTGGATAAATCTTCCTATGGATCATTGCCACTTTGGGTACATCACAAAATTGACCCAAAAAACAACAAGTTGTGCAATTTTTTCAAAATTAAAAAAATCTTCAATTTCCACCGTCCCCTACAGTAAGTAGTCTAGGAGGTACCAGTCTCCCTCGCTCGGTTGCGGCTTCGCGGATGGCCCGCGTTCCGGTCCGGCACGACGAACATGTTCCCGCCTTGCAGGCAGCAGGCCAGTCTGGCAGCCGAGCCGCGACCTTCACTGCCAGTGGTACCGAGGCGAACCAGATCTCTACTGCTGCTCACGCGGATTTGTTCGGCGCCGATCTCATTTCTCTTCGCAGCCGCAGCAGCAACGGCTGCATTCGGATCTGAGAACTGAGCTGAAGACCCTGTACTTGTAGCTGCTGCTGGTGGAAGAGAGGAGTTTGTTGTTGTTGCTTTGGTTTGTTCTGGGCAATTTTTTTGGTCTTCTCCAATTCTTCGGGAGTGGAGGAATCGCCTTCAATGATAGAGTTCTGTTTCCTCTTCGTTCTCTTCGTTCTGTTTCTGAAGAGGAAGCTCTGACTGCCAGCCAGCCGTGTAGCGAAGTTCGACGTGTGAGTGATAGGTCGATTTTTTCAGGGGATGGTTCGTGTTTCGTTGTTCTGTGTGTCTTCAGGAGTGAGAACCGAGATTCAGGTTTCGGTTGATCGCAATTGAAGGAGAGAGAGTAGCAATTGGAGAGAACATCAGAGGGAGATTTGGTAGTTTGCGAAGAAAAAGTGTGTGTGCGGGGGAGACTTTGCTTTAGGAAAATTGATGATCAAGGTGTTTCGTTAGACTTCGATTGAGCTCATATTTTGTTTGTAGGGAGAGAGTTTGGTCTCTGATATGTATTGTACTCTGTGTGTAGCTTCTTCTTCTTCTTATATGTTGAGTAACTTTCGTTCTGACGACGGATGCCTTACCGGAGCTTGGACGAGGATTCTGGAGAGGCGTCTTGCCTTGACTCTGTAAACACTTCTTCTCTGGTTGTGGACTTACGTTACTGTGCATCGAAGAAGTGGATGTGCAAGGGAGTCAGCAAATTTGAGTTGTGGAGAACCTTTTCCCCTCGGAATGTGTCTTGTGGAGAGAAGTGATGCCAATTGGTCTAAGAGGACGCAGTCCTGAGTCTGTCTACTGCTTCTACTGAGAGATCGCAGGCCGATTTTGTGACATTCCGTTGCAAGAAGTGTAGAAACAAAGTTTGTGCTTGGAATGCGGTCGTCGTTCTCCTGTCAATCTCTGGCACTGGTCGGCGAGTTTTGTGTGTGTGTTTTGTAGTTGATTTTTGGCTCGGTAGTCATGGTGGGATATGATTTGTCAGTGCCGCAGAAACCAGCCTGGTTGCAGGCACTTTTGAGCGAGAAGTTTTTTGTACCTTGCACAAAGCATGCTACGTCGAAAAAGAACGAGAGGAATGTGTTCTGTGTTGATTGCAATGGCGGAGTCTGCCAGCATTGCGTGAGCAGCCATAACAGGCATTGCGTTCTGCAGATCAGGCGATATGTTTATCACGATGTAATTCGCCTGCACGACATCCAAAGGTTGCTTGATTGTTCGCAAGTGCAGACCTACATTATCAACAGTGCAAGAGTGGTGTTCCTCAATCAGAGGCCACAACCACGTCCTGCAAAGGGGCTCGGAAATGCTTGTGGAACTTGCGAGCGCAGTTTACAAGACTCCTACAGCTACTGCTCCGTGGCTTGCAAGGTGGATGCTGTAATGCGCCAAGGAAGAGACAGCTCAAGCTTGCTACCTGGAACCAACGATTTGCCGTTCGCATCCTTCCCTGGTCTTCCTGCAGGAAGCTTGAAAGCCGGGAAGGCTGTTATTGATGAAGATCTTATGGAGGACTCTCCGTTTGATGACATTCCGACTCAAACTTCTTCAAATCGGACTGCCAGCGACGGCATTGGCTGCGGGACCATCACTTCTACGGCCTCCACTCTCCTTCTGATGCCTAAAAAGATCCGGGGCGGTCGCATTTCAACGCATGCAACTTCTCCGAAATCTGTACTTCTTCCGGTTTCTGCGAAGCGGAGAAAAGGCACCCCTCGTAGATCCCCTTATTGCTAGTGAGCAGCAGCAACGCCATTGAAGATTCTTCCACATCTGCCTTCTTCTCCTCTCCCAAGGTTTTTTACAGTAGCAACTAAGTCTTATTCTTCCACTCAGTTTTAGTTTCGGCTGGAGTTTTGGTGTAGGTTGTGATTCGAATGTCGAAAGCCGATAAGTTCTCGGATGCAACAACGCAGCTTCGGCATCCGTCATCGACTCCCGCGAAAACGGCAACATCCTCTCTCTCCCTCTCTCTCAAGGATGTTGAGAATTGATCAATCCACCAATGTCTGGTGAAGTTGATACGGGTTAGATTCTTGGTCACTCACAGTTGTTGAAAAGAGCCTCCTGTGTATGTGAACTCGGAAACTAGAAAACATTGTCGAGAGAGTGGCGCTTTATTAGGCGTTTGTGATGACTCCAAAGAATCTTTGATGAGAGACACATAATGATACACAGAAAAAGCAGCATTGAAAGTGAGTGAACAGGCATAGAATGTACGTGAACGATATCTCACAGGAAAGAAAGAGGCCATTGATTTCAGGCTGCTGTAAAAGACTGACAAGAAGATCTCCAAGGGACCTGGAAGAAGATGTACCTCTAAATATATGAGCTAACATTTTTCTTCAGAGGAAAGAGAATTGAATGTTCTGCTATATAATATTATTGGTGTGCTACTTGATTTCTACAGTTTGTGGTCAAGTATTCTTTGCAATTGTGTAATTTGCAGCCTGGCAAGGAAGGACATTCCTCACCACCACTCTAAACCCTAAACACTTGAAACTCTATGTTTGTCTGTGTAAATTCTGATTACTCTTTCTTCTGTTCAATGCAAAACAGCATGCAAGAAGAGATTATTGTTTCTTTGTTTGTCCATTGAACCTTCTGACAACTTCCTGGAGTTTTTTTGTAGGCCTGCTGCTGGAGTTGTTCAACAACACAATGTGACCTCTCACATTTCAATTGCATCTCGTTTCACTGAGGCTCAGTTTGAAATCTCAGTTCTCTTGGAAGTTTTGATTAATTTTTTTGGTGTTGAAATTGCCTCTCTTTAGAATTTCACAACGAAATGCTTCTCTATTGTGGCATAAAATATATGCCTGTGCAAGTGTGTCGGAAAGAATTGTAGTTTCTGCCTTCACTGTGAAGAACTGCATGTTTTGCATATTCTACAAATCATCTTTGTTGTGGTGCAGAAAAAATGGCAGCACTGCTATAGTAGCTACTGGTTTGAGTTTGCACACTTCTCAATTTTCTTAGCTTGCTGGAGATGTTGCTATGCAAAGATGCCAGATTTGTCTTAGTTGTTGGTTTCCACTTTCCTCCACAACTGCCAGGCTAACAATCCATAGAATTAACCTGCAAATCTCATTATTGTTGAAAAGCCTGCATCCATGTCACGTTTAGTAGCCAGGTTTTCTTTATTCAGAATTGCACTAATTCTGAGTGTCCTGCTATTGAACCTGAATGTTTTCCTCTGACTGTGAGCTGTGATGTTACCTCAATATGGTATCTTATCAAGCTCAACAAAAGGCCGATCAAGCAGTGGTCAACAAACAAGTTTGCATATCCTGCTTTCCACTTCCTTTACTGCAATGCAATGACTAAAACCTGTATAAACTATAGTTTAGAAATGTACTTCACTTCCAGTGTGTTTTAAGCAATAAGATTGTAGTCAAAGCATTGCTTTCCAGATATTTGTTTGAGCCAGTTTGATGTTGATGTAGAAAAGGTTTTAGAGGTCACGCTTGAATCCCAACGGTGCATGGAACACTACTGCAGTACTCATCTTTCTGTTGGCAGACCATGGCTGTTGTTCATTCCTTTTTTCACCTACTAAACAAGAGACATTCTTCCTGAAAAGAGAGGTGAACACATGCTCTTGTAAAACTGACCCTGGTGACTTCATTACTGAAAGTTAAATCAACTTTCTCCAAATTGTTTCAATGAAGTTTTTATAATGAGTTGAAACACTTAGTTGTCTTATTTTTCAAGTTGGAAGATGCAACTGGAGAAAAGACCCATGCATCCATTCTGAAAGTTGTGGACCCATGCCACTGATTGAAATGTCTTCACATCATTCCACAGCTTGGCACATATAGCTAGGGAGAAAGAAAATAGACACAGAAGCTGCACTCACTGGAAATAAAAGCCTTTTACCCCGATGCAGCACTGGTGTTTCATGCTATCTCAAAACAAGGATTTGAAAGTGAAGAAAGAGAAAGCACATATACAAAAGACAATTCAAACATAAAAAAGCATAAGCTTCTTCCAAGAAGTTAGGTGAATGTACGCTGTCCCATTATTGAGGGGAAGATGCATTACATTCCCTGAATCCATTAAGAGGGAGAAACATGCATTCATTCATTCCTGAATCCATTCAAGTTGTCACAATTTTCATCAAGGCCACTAAAGCCCACTAAAGCCAAGGTTGCTCTTGCAGCCATGGAGCAGGATCAACTGCTTTACCATGAACAAAGAGGCCCCTTGAGAGAGACACAAAACACCCACCACAAAACAAACAAAAAGTAAGTGGTTTTCCAATATCCAAAGTTCCACAATTGTGGGAAAGCTACTTACACATGGATACAGAGTAATATGATTTTGTTGACAGTTGTCAATTTGAGAAATAGAACAAAAAAGGAGGAGGGAGAGGGAGGTACACACCAGTGTAGATGTGGACCAGTTGCTAACCCAGTCTCCCCAACAGTCCCCACAACTTGACCAGCTCTCACCAACTCACCCTCTCTGCAGATGACGCATGGGGGATGGTAAACCTTTGGTAATATTTTCCAAGCATCATCCAAGAAAAAGGAATTTATGTTTTACAGTCGAGACTAAATTTGTTAAATGAAACTGTGCCACATTCTGTGCAAGTAAGTTGGTGTGCTGTTCTCCATCATTTTCCTGGTCCTTAATAGACAGCAAAAGAAGTCCACACTAGTAACCAAGACCTTCAAATGAAAACATACACTGCAACAACTAACAAGCAAAGAAAAACTTACTGAACCCAAGCAGAATCAAGATGCATGAGCATGCTGGTAACTCCCTGGCCATGGTTGAGACCCACACAGTTTCCATGGAGCATGAATCCATCTGATTCTTTTCCCACCAAAGCTACTTGCCCATTTGCAGGTGCCCTCACAGGAGATCCTTTATCCGCACCATAATCCACTCCCCGGTGATAGTATCTGCAAAACACCATTCACTACATTCCTTCATCCACATGCCACTACAACGGGTAAAACATATATATACATCTACACACACATATAATCACCATATAGATCCACCCACACTCAATAATGGAATTTGACCAAAAAACTGAAAAATCTGGTTCACACAAACAACAGCAATCTACAAAAGTTTATACCCCTTAGCAAAAACTCCATTGTAGAAGCGCTGAAGGCCATAGCCAGTCGTGATTTCACCCTCACTTGGCACCACAAACGGTCCATGCCAAATCTGCTCCTCACTTTCAGTTGCTATCACAGCCTTCACCACTTCGCTCTCCATGCGGGTACCTATTGAGCCCCAAACATTTTGTGCCCTGGTAAGTCAAATTGAAGAGAAATTTACATCAAACAACAGTGCCTTCTCTTCACATTTTTTTATGAAGCTTGGTTGGTGTGAAAGTATGGTATCCTAAGCCTGTGGATGGAGCTAAGTGGGTGATGAGTGTAGAATGGCAGTATACCACCAAGTTTGCTTTTCTGTACCCAGATTGATTCCACTGGATATTCCTTATCACAAATCTCCACTGTGCCTTTGAACTTCTTATGCCTGCCATCAGCTATTTCCACCTGTAATCACACAATAATTGTTTGTCCTCAACATCACATCTATCAAGTCACAAAAGTTCCAGTAAGCTGAATTTCAGTGATTTGTTAAATTGCACCCATTCAAGAATGAAGATTGATGATGCACTTTGGACCAAGCACAATACCATTTTTTCCTGTGGGTCCTTTTAGAAACCCTCCAATAAAGGGTGACATGTTTCCAAACTTCAAATGACATTCCAAAAACCCAACAAACAACAAATGAGCTTGGGTGTTTCAGCATCTAGACAACATTTGTTTTTAGGCTTACTATGATGTCCAAATTCCCAGGCTTGTCTAATGGGGTGGTTGGAATGAGTGCTCGCCAAGTCATATTATCAACAGCTGTTGGAAATACCGGAACCCTGGATCCTGAGCATGAAACTTGCACTTGTGACTGAAGCGGAAGCTTCTCCCTACACCAGATAAAAACATTGACACCCCTTTGAATAAATGCTCTGGAGTAGTTTGGACATCAGTAGTCAAATCCGACTGCAATTTGGTGAACTGAATAGGAAAAAGGACTAAACAATTATTGCAAATAGCACCACTTTATGCGGGAATTGATTTCTTGTGCAAGAGCATGAAGAAAAAGGCTCCTCCAGTCCTACCCATCGCATGTCTTGTGAGTCTGTAGGAGCATCACTGATTGAGGACTACCAAGTTCCCTATTGTCTGTTACAATAGGAGATTCATTTTCCGTTACTTAAACAGGCAGACTTGAAGCTACTGCCAAACAGACAGCATTATGTCTCCTGTTCTTGAACTCCATTTACTGATTTGTTATGACATTTTCATGTTTTCTTTCTCGTTGTATTTGTTGTTACGTGGATTTTCTGAGGGTTCGTCCTTGTTCCTTGAGCCATATTCTAAAAGGGGAATGCAGCAGTACCTGAATGGGAATGAAATATTGTCAAGAAGGTTGCCCCCAGGTGATGACACTGATACACGAACAGCAAGAGTATCTCCCTGTGCTGGTGTCCATGAAGAGATTTTCACGTCAATGGGTCGCTCCTTCAACCCTAGAGCTTGAGAGCTTGTGTTGACAGCCTCCTGGAAAAACTTGCTCATTGCTTCCCTTGCTCCCAATCTTCCTTTTCCTTTGGTAACCCATTCCCTGTTTGAGCACAAGTCCAGAAATGACTTGAATGCATCTCCAACATGTGCAAAAGCCATGGATCTTTTCGTGCTTGCATTCTCACACTGCACATTCCTGAAATAGATCCCCAATTGGGAGGAGGAAGCTCCTTGACAATGCCATTCACTCCCAATTTCCTGGTCACAGAACAAACCCTGGAGCTGCTTTAAAGGAGGAGGAGGACTGCTGGCGGTGTGGGCATGAAGAGCCTCGTGAGACAATATGTGCAAGAGATGCGATTCCTTATGTAATGTTGCTGGGTCTGACATTTCTGCAATTCCACGAGCTTTAGCACCCATACCTACAACTGCAACAAAATGGTGGCAAATCCACCCACCACCCCCAAACTCCCAAAACTACTACCTCAAAGTTCCCGGGCACATCTTTGCTTACTCGGAGCTATGCCAACCCTTCAGATTCATGGAATTGAAGAACGCCGCCCCTGATGCCGTATGTTTTGGTTTTTCCCACCCAACCCACAACTGTCACTCAGCTTTCAAGATTCTCACTCCCTCCGAAACACACACAACAAATAGCAAACATACGCTGCAATTGTGGGGATGGAAATGAAGAAAGAAAGACAACATATCTCCGAACACCCACGGCCATTTTGTCGCGATCACCGTCTTCTTCGATTGTGCCGGAAAAGCATTTCTGCGAATACTGAACGTCCACCTTTGTTCACGACTCCCTGGGACTGTCCCCACGGGCAAAGCATCTCCAGCGGTGCTGACTATGTGACCCTGCAAGAATATCTCACGTCCAAATTTTCAGTTTTTTTTTTTCTTTTCAAACCCTGCTAAAAGCAATAAATTTTTATTTCCAAAAATGTACAAAGGAAGAAGGGAAAAAAAAGGGCATCTCAACAACCCACTGCTTGTAATAGGTCAGTCGTGGTGATGGGGGATGTGTCTTAAAGGGGCAGAATTGGCAAGTAGTTAGACCTATTGTTATTGCCCAATTTAAGATGGAAGATGCTTGGATTCTTTGCAATGTAATTGAAATTTTTTAATGAAGAAAAGTGATTAGGACATAAAGAGGAGGGCCTTAAGCCCCTTTGAAGCTCCAAATGGCATTGGCACAATCGTGTAAAAACACATTAGCATATTTGTGCAGACATCCAAATACTTTGATTGCTAAAGGGAGAAATTGATCAGTGGGGTGTTAGTTGCGATAACCCCTTTTTTGGCTCATGCTACATCAAAAATAATAAATCTTTGAGTTGCGCAAGATTGAAAAAACAATTCCACCCATGTTGGGTTGATAATGACAAGATCAATTAAGGTACAAATAGAACAATGTCAACTTGTCAACAAAAGGAGTTAAACATGGTTGAAGGAAACACGTGTAGTTGTTATTGTTCCATGTGGAAGCTAACATATTGTGTAATCGAAGCAAAAGTGTTACAAATTGCATCATGGGTTTTCGTGTGCTTGTTGCCATGGTTGCAACATAAAAAGTGGATACCCATAAGGTCCATGGGATGCATGCACACGCATAAAAGGATACCTACAATTGAAGGACATCATAGTCCAAACCATGTTTGAAGCGATTGTTAAAGGCATAATTACTAGTAGTAATAGTTAGTTAGTGTATTTTTGTTTACTTAGTTATTGTTTTAGGAGTTATTAGCTAGGTTACATAGTTTTTATCACCGTTTGAATTTGAATAAAACATAAGGCTATTTTATATCTTTAGAGAAGAGGAAGAAATGGTATCATTGTAGAACATTGCATTTAAATGGAACATGAGAAAATAGCACTTTGATCTTTGGAAAGCTTTACTTTCATAGCCAAAATTGTTGTTTTTATGTTTGTTATCATATTTTCATTGTTGGATTTTAATTTTAAAACTAAAATGAGTAGATATGAATGAGTAGATTTATTTAGTATTAGTTTTATCACATGTTCAGTTCATATATAGATCAAAATATAGGATTTTATATTTGCCATTCGGTGACCATCCCAAGGCTTGAATTTAGAATGATTTCAAAATGTTGTTTATGTCTTGTTGCTAAAATTTTTGTTTTATAGATAGATAATGAGCTTTAGTTTCATTTTTTGCATTTTTTTTCAAATATTTATCATAAGTTATTTATTCAGGAAGTAGATCTAAGCAAAGTAGCTAATTGTGAGGATTTTGTTCTAATGCAAAACTTTGTTCAAATTTGAATTAGAATGTGGAGGGATGGAAGATAAATTTGTAACTAAAAGTTTTAAGATACAATTAAATCAAGTTTCATTACATGAACAAGAAGATAATGGTGTTGCCATCAACAATAATTTGAATGCAAATCAGAAATATAAACAATTTATAACACCTAAAAAAGTTTCTCAATCTAAACAAAAACATTCATGGACAGAAAAGAGACCTACAAGCCACAAAAAACCTTAGGCGAAATTGATTATTCCTCATGGAGTGCAAACTGGTGAAGCATAAAAGCACAACAATGGTCTACAACGAAATTCTAAGAAAAAAAAACGTCAGATTGAAAATGCAGATTCACAAAATGAGTTTAGACAAAGGAATCGAGAATCTAAACTTTGATAAAGAGTTGTGTTAGAACCCCAAGTTTGTTGTAGCAATAGAAGTTTGATGTTTTGATGTATGAAAAAGAACATAAACTCAATAGGTCAAAAAGGGAAAAAGTAATACCAAGGTACAAATTTGCTTCACCTCCTTATTATCGAAAGGATCATGAGAATGTAAAGTTTGAACAAAGAGCTTAGAATTTTGAAGTCACAACTCAAGGCATCAGAATGTCTAGAAGAGTTGAACAAATACTTGTAAGTAAATAAGAAACTATAGTTTTATCAAGGGTATAATAGCACAAGGTGTACTTGTGGCTATTAGAATAAGGTATAATGAACCTAAACTTAATCAACATAATGGAAACATTGTTAGAGGAGACTCAAGGGACTGGAGTAGAATAATTCATAGTGTGATTCATGAATAGACTTCCAAGACCTAACCCTCAGCAATGCATGTACTATCATCAAATTAATGAATGTCCATTTATTGAAGATATTGTGAGGCAAGGATTTGTTGAGCATTTCTAGAATTTGAATCCAAAACCTGCAAGAGCAGAGAACCATGGATATAGTGAGCCAAAGGAACTATACCATGAAAAGGTCAGAATTTTAGATATATTCAAAGAACATATCTAGAAAGATAATAAAGTGGAAATGAAAGTTTAAATTGTAGTAAATGTAATACTTGTTTTTATAGCTTTTACACCAAGTCTGTTACATCACAACAATGTTGGGGTTATTTATCCAAGGACTTCCAATTTAAGAATGGAACTAGTAAGATTTGTACCATTCTATTTTGTGGCAATGCCTTAGTCTATGGTTATAGTTACTAAAGCTCAATTTATAATAACACCAGCCCATATTGTTGTTAGTATGAGGTCCATACCCCAAACTCCAAGGGAAACACAACTTGTCAATGTGCATACAAAGATGCCCAAAAAGGTGGATAGGATTTTTGTTGAATGCCAATAAATCCAACAAGAGGAAGCGTAAACCCACTAGGACTTCCAAGACCTTCAGGATATTTTTGATTGCCAATGTTGAATCCAAGCAAACCACCATTACCACCAAACAAACCTTGTTGTGGACCACTTAACTATCCTAAGTATGTGAAGGATTCTAACCGAGATGTTCATGTTAGAGTTTTGAAAGCTAACATTGGAGCAAATGGTGAAAGAAATGATGCAGAGATTGTTAATTTGTTTTATTATACCTTTAGGGATATTGACTAGTGTAACAACTACATGGGAGATTACCTAGATTGTACTTTTGTAGAATTGTAGTTAACTTTTTGTAAAATGTACAAAAAAGTTCAAAATGATGAATAAGTTTACCTATAGTTGAAATACATGAAGCAAGAAAAGAATGGAAGAATGGAAGTCTATTATGAAATATTATTAAAATTAACCAATGGTCTTCAACATAGGACAACAAATAGTTTCCTAACTACTGTTTTCAAATCTAGATTACAACCATATTTGCGTGTAACAACAACAAACATGAAGAGAGAAACTTTGCAACAACATGAGGAAACAACTTTGGTTTGTGAAAAAGGAATTTTTGAATTAGAATTTATAAACAATTTATTAGCACCACAAAGTAATAAAATAATATCAACTCAGAAACCTCAAACAATTATAGAGAAAACATGAATGTATTATATAAATTGTGACAGCACAAATCATAATGTTGAAACCTATAGAGTCAAAAGAAAGGAAGACCTTGTTCCTACAATTTCTGAAGTTATTATTCAACAAATTAGAGTACAAAAACTTGTGAGGTATTCTTGTCATATCTGTGGTGACACGAGACACAAGTTCATAGATTGTCTTAAATACAGTGATATGCATAATATGTTTAAGAACAAAGGAATGAAAATTGTAGAGAAACCATCTGTGGTGGAGCTCAAGGTTGTCAATTCTTAATCCATATGGTGGATGATAATATGCCCATGACCAATGGCAAGGTTACTAAATAATAAGTGTTCAAGGACAAAGAACCAATAAAAAATAAGTATGTTGTTGAATGGGAAGAGGAGTAGAGACTATAGTAATCTTTTGTCAAAACTATACAAGAGATGCAAGCAGAAAACCTACTAGAAAATCTTAATCGAAAGGAAAAAGCACAGTGGGATACAAGTTGGGCAAGATTATTAGAAGTTGAGGTGTCCACAGAACCAATTGTACCACAAAATTTATCTATTATTCCTAACAACAAAATTATGTCCATGGAACAAATATTCCAAAATATCAATAAACAAATGATGGAAACTACCTATACCCTAAGGTTAGGTCAACTATTGCAAATAGCACCAAATCTTGAGAAGTATATGTGGTAGAAATTGAAGCTAGAAAAACCCAATATAATTAATAAAATGATATCAAAACCTAGTGTAGCCACAATGGTTGAAACACATTTTGAAATAGACATTGCAATTATAAAGGTAGATAACCAAATGGCAGTTATCCAAGTATAAGTTGGGAAAAACATTGTTGAAAATGTTTTGATAAATGAAGGGGCAAGTGTAAATATCATAATATAAAACCTTAGAAAAAAATTAGGTTTACCCAAACCAAGACTAGTTCCATACCACCTCAAAATGGCATATCAAAGTATGACTAGACCTCTAGAAATCATCAAAAATTTGAGGATTCATATACATGGTATACCATATGTAGCCACATTTATTGTTTTAAAAAACAGTGTGGTGGATTTTAGTCACTATATGTTGTTGGGAAGACCTTGGCTCAAAGATGCAAAGGCTACACATGACTAGGGTAACAATGTCATTAATGTTCAAGGTAATGGAACAATCAAAACAATATCAATTAACAAGAAATTGAGAGCAAAAACCAGAAGGCCCCAAGTACTTGTTTATTATGATTTGTTAAAAAGGCTAACAAATGAAAAGGAAGATATAATCTTTGAAACAGAACTAGAGTTGTTATCAATTGGCTAATCATTATCTCAAATGAAACAATTTCATTATTGAATATTGGTGTATCAAAAGTCAGAATCAAAGGAAAATTTGACCCAGATCAAGGAATATCCATTCAAAAAGCAACATAAGTGGTGCCTCCAACAATAAACACAACAAAATTTCATGTCAAACCAGAAATATCGCTGGAAGATAAGGTTTATCCAGAAACCTATTATCATCATAACCAAGCTAATATGGAAGTGGATGAAACACCAACAAAAATGCAAGTACAAAATTTTCAGATAACATGTTGGACTTTGACTGAAGAACAACTTGTTAAACTAAATCTTGGCACAAAGGCAAATCCACAGTACATAAAATTAATGCACAATTGACAAAGGAGAAAACTAAAAAACTTTAAATGTTACTCAAGGAATTCAAATATGTGTTTGTTTGGACTTATAAGGATCTGAAAGGCATACTTCAAGAATTGGCTCAACACATAACTGAATTAAACACTTCAATTCCACGAGCACATCAAGCAAGGTATAAATTAAACCCTAATTATGCTACAACTGTCAAACAAGATATTGACAAACTATTAGCAATAGGATTCATTCAACCAATAGAAAAGGCTACATGGTTATCACCTATAGTGGTAGTATCTAAGAATAATGGAAACTGAGAATTTGCGTAGATTTCAAGAAGTTGAATAAGGTAACCAAAAAAGACTCTTATCCTTTGCGATTTTCTAATGAGGTACTAAACATTATAGTAAGCTATGAAGCCTATTCATTTTTAGATTGATATTCAGGATACCATCAGATTTCTATAACCCCTGAGGATAGATACAAAATAACTTTTATAGCATATTGGGGAGCTTTTGTTTGGATGGTGATGCCATTTGGTGTTAAAAATGGGCCACCAACATTCCAGAGAGCAGTTAGCAAATCTTTCAAAGAGTACTTAAACTAGTTAATGAAGATATTTCTAAATGACTTCACAGTTTATAATGATATGGAGAGTCATTTGATGAAGTTCAAACTTTGCTTTCAAAAATGCAAAGAATATGAAATCAATCTTAACCCAGAAAAATGTGCCTTTATGCTATTTTTAAGATTGATTTTAAGGTTCATAGTTTCCCATGAAAGCAAAATTTGAAACCCTAAGAAGGTTCAAACAGTAGTGAATATGTTAATATGTACAAACCCATAGTAGATTCAGGTCTTTAATGGTATGGCTCAGTTTTATAGATGTTTCATCAAGAACTTTGCTTTTATCATGGCCCCAATTACAAAGCTAATGAGGAAGACAAAACCTTTTACATGGACCACAAAGTGTTAAGAAGCTTGGGATTAAATCAAACAGAAATACATAAAAGTATCAATTATAATATCTCCAAATTGGTAGTTAGAGTTCCATGTGCACACAAATGCATCACTATTGGCAATAGGTGCAATGTTGGCACAAAATCCAACTGGTAAATATGACCAACTTATAGTATATGCTTCTAGACTACTAAATAAAGCAAAAAAAAATTATATCACTATAAAGAGATGGTTTATGTTCTCCATAAATTCAAACATTTTTTGTTGGAAAACAAATTTATTTTTTATGTAAACCACATGGCTATGATATACTTGTTCAATAAACCACATGTGTCTGGAAGGATAGCTAGATGGTTGTTGTTATTTTTGGAATATGGATTCATAGTAGTTTATAATCCTAGTAGAACACAAATGGTAGTTGATGTTTTATCCAAACTACTTGATAGTTCAGAACCATTGGTAGTCCTAGATCAAATTATAGATGCATCATTATTCTTCATATAGCCTATATGGATGTAAAAAATGAAGAGTTGTTTGGAGATAAGGTTAGATGCCAGAAACTCTGAACCTAGCTCAAAAATAGAAGTTGGCTAGAAAGGCAAAACCTTTATTCTAAAAGAGGGAATAGTGTACATAATGGGGCAAAATAATAGAATGCATAGATGTTTGACCACCTTAGGAACACAAATTGTTCTTAAAAAGTTACATGAAAAAATGGAAGGAAGACGTTTTCTTGTAGATATTATTACAAATATAATTTTGGATGCAGGATATTGGTGGCCAACTCTATTCAAAGATATTTTACAAATTTTGGGAGAATCTTTATTTCATACATGAATTTTACAGAAGTTATGACAATTATTAAAAAATTGGAGGACTTAAAGAAAAAAGTCTAACAAGTTGGTAACAACGCTTCCATAGGAACCTTTTATGAAGTGGGGTCTAGATTTTATAGGTCTAATTAAACTAGCAAGAAGACTAATAGGAAACAAATATATCCTAGTAACTATAAATTATGCAATTAAATGGGTAGAGGCAAAAGCACTCAGAACAAATATTGTAGTAATTACAACTATATTCATGTATGAATACATCTTCACCAAATTTGGATGTCCATTGGCCATAATTACAAATCAAGGAATACATTTTATTAATGATACAATCAAATATTTGACGTAACAATTTCTATTAAAACATGTTAATTCAACTACCTATTATCCATAGGGAAATGGACAAGTAAAATCTACTAACAAAGTCATTGGTAAACTTTTGACCAAGTCAGTTAATGAAAAAAGAACAAACTAGGATGAACATTTGTCCACAATTTTGTTTTCATATAGGACTACTTATTAGGTGGCAATAGGTTATACACCTTACCAATTAGTCTATGGTTTACATCCTTTAATGCCAACAGAATATGTTTTACTAGCTATTAGTGGGGACCGCAAAGATGCATAACCAATTAGAGTACTAACATCTAGAATTATAGTGTTGGAAAAGTTATAGGAGAACAAATTGGAGGTTCAAAATAATGTGGGAACAAACCAATGGACCAGATTTACGTGGAGTCAACAAAAAAACACAAAGAAGAAGTTTCAATTTGGAGATTATGTTTTATGGTTTCCCAAGGGAAAAAATAACATGGGCAAATTCAAGAAAAGATGGTTTGGTCCATTCAGGGTACATTATTGCTTACCCAATAATATTGTTTTTCTTGTTTTTATTAACAATTTTGAACCAAATCCAATATTGGTCAATGTTAACAAGTTGAAACCATACAAATATGTGGGGGTCAAAATGTGCTCAAAGGAGCTAAAAGCGTTACTTTAGGTAAAAAAACCAATTGATTTACATTGTTCCTTTATTTTTTTCCCACTTACACGTGGTAAATGATGGTTGGGTCATTTCAAAAAGGTGGGATGAAATGTGAAACTTATCGTCTTCACTACAACAAAAGGTGTCCTTGTACGCCAAGTGATTTCACTAGATTTTGAGTGAATTCACTGGTTGTAATGAACAGGGACTAGTGAGGAAGCAATGAATTCACTGGTTTAGTGAATGAAGACTAGTGAACTTCACCCACATTTTGTAGTAGTGCCTCCTCTTCACGCAAAGCCCATCATTCATGAAAAACATGTTATTTTCCACTTGTAGGTTAAGGTGTTCATTTCTTTTCGCACTCCCTTTGTTCAAATTTTCACACCATTTTTAACATTGGTTTTAATTTCGTGGAGGCATCAGTCAAGCTTCAATGTTGGAGAGCTTTGGAGCTAGGTCAAACAATTAGATAGCAATTGACGAGGTACAAACACATTCTTCCCGCTGTCAACAATATTTTTTTCAAGCAACTTTGATGCCTACAATTTTCATAGTTTTGGTTTGTAGTCTTCATAGTTTTGAAACCAAAACTTCTAAAATATATTATAACACAACTTCAAGTGTTTGGTATGTAATCAAAAAGTTTTGAACCTCATTGGAAAAAATGTTGTTAACAATTTGTAGCTTAGTGTGCAAGGGAGAAATGAAAAGTGAGACCTAACTATTGTACATGTTTTACTTCTTGCATTTGCCATTGGAAACCTTGAAGCTTTGTTGATTAGTGTGTTTAAAAACACATTATTTTTCATTAAATCCCTAACAAAGACGTGTTATCGAAACAATGTCAACCTTGGAAGAATTCACTTGAAATGCCTCAATTGTTACTCTTGATGGTGTTGGCACATAGTTCATTACAGTAAAGGGTCCTTCCAAATTTATTTTTGGGTATTGATTTCTATCCAGTTTACCATCTCTATAAGGATCTAACTTTTGAGTAAGTGCGTTTGTAGCTTTTAAAATGGCTTTGCATATGCTTGTGAATGAATCAATTGTTTTACTTGTGGGTGAATGCTTTAAAATAATGAGAGGAAACAGTCATGAAGAATTGAATTAAGAATGAGGAGCTTTTTGTCTCTTTGGAATGGCCTATCTACATATGGTTAATTCCACCATATGCTTATCAAGGTCAAAACATCATGTCATTTAATATGGTGGCCTAAATAGCTTTGAATAAATGTTTTTACATATTAAGTAGTGTTAATTAACATCATAATTGTCTTCCACATTACTTTTGGAAATGCAACAAAGGTTTAGGACACGTATATTTTTATAATTGTTTACATAGAGTTTTGGGCAAATAATATATATTCATCTACACCCAACATTGGGAGATGATGAAGAATTGAATTTAATGTCATGGTAGCTTGTCATTGTTGTTCACGATGAAGGTGATGGTTTGACACTTTGTGAGCAATAACTCATAATGTTATGACTACACTCTTTCATTTAGCCCAATTCTTCATCAAAAGCTCCAAAAGATTGCAACATGTGGACCTCTCATCCTTGTTACCATCCCAAGAATGAAAGTCAACTATGGGAATCAAGGAATGGGTCCTAAAAAGGCCTCAAAAGGAAATTGTTAACTAGAGGCTAATTTGGTGAAGATGAAAGTAAACCATCTTGCTTAATTGCCATATCTCAAGTAAAGCAACTAATGGATTGTGTGGTCATGTGTAAACGTTTGTAGCCTAAATAATTTTGAACTACAAGAGGTTCTTTAGAAGCAGTGGCATCTTCGCAAAAAAATTCAACATATGAAGGTAATCGAACTAGCCCATTCAACTCTTATACCAAATTTAGAAATCCTCCTTTTTAAGCATTATTATGCTCCTTTGACAATTTACATGTGACAAGTACACCTACCAAGAAACTCATAGGATGTAGTAAGCTCTTTAAATTTTAAATTGTTGGTATCTCAATAAAAATGACAATCCTCTTACATTCAAATGTTAGGTGTAGAGCATTTCTTCTAAAATGTATTTGATTCAAAAGAATATAACAACATGATTTTTAGGACCTAAGATCTACCAGATTTGGAAAAAATTGGCTCAAAGTTCACTTCAAACAACTTACATTGCATGTTTGTTTACTGCCATTGGACGTTTTAGAAATTGAGCAACATATTTTGTTGTCCCATCCATATTAGTTGCTAACTTATCAAAGTCCAATATCTGAGGTGTGACTTCAAACATTATCAATGCTCACTAGACCAACTATAAGTTTGCATCTCTATAATTTCATTACACCCCATTGTTGAGAAATTATTTCAAGCTTCCATTAGGGTTTGATAATAATTGGAATATTATTACCTATTAGACATTTATTTAGCATATGTTTCATAAATTACTTTAATTTAGATGATCATTTGCTTATACAGGGAACAATTAATGATAACCTGTGTGAAAAGGCAATATACAACTCCACCAACTTGGACTGTATAACTATTCAAACCCATTTCATTTGGGTTGTAGGTATTTTTTAAAAAAATTGTATGTTGAATATGTTTATATCTACCTTATCTCAATAGTCAATTACTTGCTCAAATTACACCTTGGTATTGTTTTCTATTGATTAAGCATATTCATAATGAGTAGGCATTGTATTGAAGTTTTTGTCCTCCTATAATTGTATCAACAAACCCCTAATCAATCTCACTCTCTTTTTGGCAAATAGGAATATCCATGTGACATTCCTTACATGCCACAATGCATAATAGATTTATGTAGAAGCTTGAAACTTTTTCTTTGAATATGTGATAAGGGTTTGAAAAGTCACATCACCAATATGGATAGTTTCAACTACTCAAACCCATTTCATGTGGGTTGTAGGTATGTTTTAGGACTACACATGAATATGTTTATTCAACTTGGCCTTAATAGTCAATTATTTGTTCAAACTTCAAGCATGTATTTCATTTTTATTGATTGAACATTTTCACAATCAATGGGCTTAATAGGACTTAGCTTTTGTCCTCCCACAAATGGATTAATACACTCATCAATTTAATTTTTTTTTTGGCAAATGATGGATGACACTCATGTCTTGTCACAACTAACATATAATAGATATGTGCAGAAGGCTACAAATTTTGCTTTTAATGTGTGACAAGGCATTGAAGAACTAGGTCACCAGTCTAAACTATTTCAACTACTAATCAACCTAGATCTCATGTTGTTGTAGGTACATATTAAAGTTACAAAAGTGCGTTTTTTTGTTGCACTTTGTTGGTTGATGCAAATTATTGGCTTGGTTTGCAATATGCTACAAATTTTCCTTTGAGTATGTGACAACATAGTGAAAAACTCTATCACCACTTTGGACTGTTTCAACTACTCAAACCCATATCTCCGACAATTATAAGTATATATTAAGGTTACATGAGTTTTTTTTTAATTGCATTTTGTTGGTCAATGCAACTGACTAGTTTGGTTTATTGTTTATAATTATTATTACATGTTTTGTGGTGTTATCATAACTTTGCAATTTGTATACAAATCATATGACAAATAAAGTAAGAATAAGTGGAGATGAATTGATGTTGTTTAACCTTAACCCATGTTTTTTCAAAGTGTAGATTAGCAATGTTAAAATGTTAATGTATTTGGTTTTGAATTGCATGACTAGGAGTCAAGGATGAATGGTATGACCATTTCATTCAAAATTGAAATCAGCATTACAATGATTAATATATACAAAATTCATGAAGTAAGTACATAGAAACCAAGGTGTTGAACTATGTTTTTAAGTGTTATTTCTTTTCAAGTTTTTTTTAGTAGCATTAGTTTATGTAGTTTAATGTTGTAAATTATAATTCAAGGATGTTAATAACTTCATTTTCTAAAGGGGTACGGCACATAGGTCATGTATTGAAAAATGTGTAAGCAAAATTGTGTGGGAGACTTTGAGCAAAGCAAGACATGTTGTGAGAAGTTGGCATCACTAGAAAAAAAAGGTCAATATGTGACTAATGCATTTACAACTACTTGCGACTATTTGGTTTTTTGCAACTAATTTTTTTCCCTTTGCAATTAATGTGACATCATGCTAACATCAATTGAGTCACCTAGCTATGACTACCTTATGACTAGTCTATGATTAAATTGGTTTACATCTATATATGGGTTGGATTTATCATATAAGAATAACCATCTAAAGTCCCATTAGTTACAAGTGAAATGGTGTTTAGATGTAATCAACATATGTTTATATACATTAATTATAATAATTATATGATTTATGATTAAACTTAATATTCATAGTATTTTCATTGATATGATTATTATAATTATACTAATTTCATTACATTAAATTATTTATTATTTTTAATAACTTGAATATATTCCAACATAGGTTATTATATTAAATATTTTTTCTATTTTAATAAAAATAAAATTATCATAAAATCATAACAATTAATTAATTTATATACTAATTCTAATAGACACATAATTTATAATTTAACTTAAAATATTCATAAATTTATTTTTTGATATTTTTAAAAACTAAAATATTTCCATTATATTTAAATGAATTAATTTAATTGTAAGAATTACATTCCCATATACCAGGATATTTAATTATGTACTTGCAATATATAATTGTTATTACGTCATTACATTTTAGAATAATTTTATTACAAGTTTAAAATAATTATAATAAGTTACTTAACTTATTATTTATTATTGCTTATATAAAATGAATAAATAATATTACAACATAAATTATCACATTAATTAAAATGATAATTCCAAATCATAAAAAACAACTATTGTGTGTACAAGATTTATGTTTTAATAATAATAATAATAATTTGTATCCTAATTGAAGTTATGTCCTATAATTAAGATTTTTATTTCAGAATTTTATAATAATCTTAAAATAATGAACAATTTTTTTGTAATTACTGTATTTTAAAAAATACACTAAAATAATTGTATGTATTACTCATTATTTACTTATTTACAATAAATTGTTAATATAAAAAAATAAAATGTTATATTAATAATTTTCATTATATAATGACATAAAATCATTGTAATTACTTAATTTATTTGTAAGTTATAATTATAATACTTGAATAATTAATTTAGAATTCTAAATTATAATTTATAAAATTTGTTCTTATTTAAGTTTCTAAAATAATCATAATGTAATTAAAATGATTAATGTTATGACCATAGTTCCATGGATTTTAATATAATAAATTAAATTTTTTATTTCTTGTAACTACTTGTTCATAATATATCACTTTTATAAATAATTATATTTATTAATTATAAGTTACACTAAATTATTATTATTACAACATAATTTTTTATATTATCTAATTTATTTTATTATAGTAAAGTAAATCAATTATTTTAATTAATGTTACATTACTTTAAAATCATTATAATTATTTCATAATTATTTTCTAATTGAACATAATTATTCACAATCTGTAATTTATAACTTTAAATCTGAATAAAAACTTTGGAAAATTATAATGTAGTTAAAATAATTATTTTAATGATTATAAGTGCAGAGATTATTATGCAATAATTTTTTAATCAAAAAATCTGTAATTACTTATCTATGATAAATATTTTATAGTAATTAGTGGGTAACCCGTGGCTATGCCTTTCCAGCCCTATTGTCTGCACAATCATGTTACAACACCTCTGTGTAAACAACATTACGAGTGTACACACCAGCAGGTGCATCTTCATGAGCATCCTTCCACCCATCTTTAACCAGCAGTTTCACCCCCTTGGGGCACCTAATGCACAACATGGCCACATACAATTGGCCATGTGTAAATACACGCTTGGGTAGAAAAATGCCGACCATCTTCAATGTCTGCCCTTGCGCCTTATTGATGGTCATGGCAAATGCAGGGCGCACAGGGAACTGGCGATAGCGCAAAGTGAAAGGCATTCGTTTTGTGTTTGAAGGTGTGATGCTTAGCCGTGGAATGAACACTCGTTGGCCCTTTGTAGGACTTGTTGCCACCTCTGTTTCAATGATATGCTGCATGAGTTGAATGACAATGAGCCTGGTACCATTAGCCAGGCCGCTGGTCATGTTGCGTAATAATATGATGGGACAACCCTCCTGCAAGTGCAGTTCATGGGGTGGTACGCCCGAAAAACTGAGTGTGTTCAAGAACTCAGTGGGGTAAATGCCATGTTGCTCCCCATGCACCACAGAATCCGCGCTATAATACACGCGATGTTATGCGGGCGAGCCATAGTGCTTTGTGAATGCATACTTGTCATTGATGAGTTTATTGAGTGCATCCACATCTTCGTTCAAAGGTGTAAGATGCACGCTCAATGATGTATGCAGATCTTGCAGCATACTCAACAATAGATGACAGAGTGCCATACACTTCTTCAATCAAATCTGCCACAATAGGGCCATTGCAGCACATGTCATGAGGAATAAGAATGGAGTCTTCACCAACAGAGGGATACACGCGCTCTGCGCCCTCCCCCACACGTTGCAAGTAATCAACAAATGCCTATTACCGTGTGGCATTTTCCTGTGCATGCGCCCCACCCTGAGTTAACAACCTCTGCACGCACATGTTGGTGTGCAACTTGAATACACGCACATGTTGCCATATGCTGGAACGGTTCAAAGCTGCAGCAATGACATCTCCCCTAGTGCCGCGGGGCACAACAGGCAAAATTTGCCGAAAATCGTTGCCAAACACCACAACCAAGCCGCCAAAGGGCAGGAACTTGATTGTTGGGTTAATGATAGCCATGATGTCTTGCAAAGACCTGTTGACAGCCTCAAAAACATGCTTGTGCATCATGACAGCCTCATCCCACACCATGAGCGCAGCCGCTTGCAAAAGTGCTGCCAGCTCAGAGTCCCTACTAATGTAGCATGTGGACGTGCTGTTGAGGCCTTGCATAGGGATCTTGAAACGTGAGTGTGCAGTGCAGCCTCCGTCCAGCAGTAATGCAGCAATGCCAGATGATGCCACAACAATAGCGACTCGACCCTGTGCACGCACGGTGCTCAGTAAGCAACTATAGAGAAAGGTTTTGCTAGTGTCGCCAAGGCCATTGACAAAAAATGCACGGCGGTCGACAGCGGCCATGACATTGTCATAGACAGCTCGTTGCTCAGGGTTAAGTTGTGGCACGTGCTCATCTCGCATGGCTGCTTGCGTTGCCACGTCATACCTGGCAATTTCGTTTGCCACCACAGCACTCACAAGCTGGGCCGTAGGCATTGGCAAGTCAAATGCTGCTAAGCCCTGGCTGTTGTTAAGGTGTGCCAACTGCAGCGCCAACTCTCGTAGCACCATGTCTTGGATGGCAGCATTGAGTTGCCGCACTGGCTTGCCCTGCATGTTATAGGAGCACACACACAACATAGTGAGCATTGAACGTCGAACAACATGCAAACCATGACCATGCAAAGCCGCAAGGCAGGCTGACATGTAGAGCCATGCACAGGCAGAGCTTAGCACCAACCTGGCGTGCTTGATAAAGGAAGTCTTCTGCCATGTCGTCCTTGAAGTGCTCCCACAAAGCCAATGGGTTTGCAACAACATTGAACACCAGCAAGGCAGTAAACAATGCCCTGAGGCATGAGGCACTGGCCATGCTTATAACCTCCTCCATGCATTGGGCCCACTCAACATCGTCCTACATCAAACCACGATATTGACATGCTTCTTTGAAAGATGCATGTTGTGTGGGATGTTGCAAGTGCCTGTTGGTGCACGCTAGGTCCTCAAAAGACGTAGCCCCAGGCACGTGATGTAGCAAAAGACGCAAGAAGTACCTCTCCCCCTCGGAGGGTTGCACAAAGTACATGTGGCCGACAAGCAGCAAACTTGGCATCCGTGTGCGGAGTGCCCATTGCTTTTCCTTCTTTTTCCATGTGGCAATGCGTGGAAAGTCATGGTAAAGCGTGTTAAGAGCCAAGCGCAATGGTGCAGATGGATTGACATGTTCCCGTGCTGTTTTGTTAAATGCAAACCATGCAGTCAGAGTTGTGTGAGGGTTCCGGTTAAGTACGGTCGTAGCATCAGTGCCCTCTTGAAACAGGATGGTCTGACGCCCTTTCAAGTGCACAGCAAGTCGAACGACATTGGGGTGCTCCTTGTGCAGATCAAAGTCATACAGACGGTGGTTGGCCTTAGAAGCCGACACATACCGGCCATCTTGGTAGATCTTGATCTCATCCCGCATGAGTGGTTGAGCGGGCGCAGCACCATCAGGTGTAGCAACGTCCACTGGGCCAACGTCCACCTGTGCATGGTCGTGGCCCTTGTAGACGTACTTGTAGAGGTATTTGATAGTCGCGACGGAGGTGCAGACCTCCACGTTGATGTGGCAATTGAAGAGCAGGGACAGGTACGGGTTGTAGGGCACCACCCAACGATTGTCAAAGGCAAACCCACCCTTGTAGCAACAGCAGCCAAACATCAGTTGTTACGTGAGCGGTGTCACAGGTCAATAAGCGGTAATGATAAGAGGTAAGGGATATGAAGAATCATGTTAGGAACATTTTAAGAACACAAATCTCTTGTGTTATGGAGGTGTATATAATATTTTCATAATGTATACATAGGTGGGAAACACAAAGTCTATGTGGTGCAAGTCAATAGTAAAACTCAC
>Ga0209611_10000248_pt1 | contig 71968 bp, 44 predicted proteins | sample S1TSphgellanicum_3_FD_187693 | JGI IMG/M metagenome (GOLD analysis project Ga0209611, IMG submission 187693) | Host-associated microbial communities from peat moss isolated from Minnesota, USA - S1T2_Fc - Sphagnum magellanicum MG (SPAdes) (version 2) | ecosystem: Host-associated > Plants > Peat...
TTTCACCTTCAAGGTGATTATGGTTAGAACTACCCTATCTAACAAATCATAATGCAAATATTTATAGTTTGGATTTTCCATGCTTTTATTTATAATTCGATCAAAAGTACCATACCTATTAAACACCTTTGATTCAAATCCAACATCTCTAATTCCAAAATCCAAATCATCCATTGCAACAATTACTTTAGCTTCCTTCAATGGAACAATAGCCATTGTGTAAAAAAAAAGAAGCATAATTTACCAAAATGAATTTGACAATAAACAAATGAAGTAGCATTTAACAAAACTAATAGTTGCAAAAGCACACACTTGGCAAAACATATGCTTGCAAAATCACACACTTGTAAAGGAAGCAAAAAAAAATCAACAAATGATGAAAGTCTAAATGATGGTTTAATAATGAACCATAAATGACGATGGTTTAAATTATGGTCTAACTTAAACCCTAAATTTTATTTAAAACCTCATTATAAACTTAACCCTAAACCTTTTTCTACTATTTATTGACTTTAAATAATTTTGACTATGGTAGATTTCAACTTAATAATAAAGGATCATATCCATGCTTTGGTGGCTAAATTATGGTCTAATAATGAACAAGACATTAATGCCCTTGACATTTTATGAATTTTAATTATTGACTTTTAGTAACTTATGGTATCTATTTACCATTAACCATGGATATTGATGAGCCATGGTTTGGCGGTTTAATTATGGTTTAATAATGAACAAGACATCAATACCCTTGGCATCTTATGAATTTTAATTATGCACATCATGTTTACACCTGAACCTTAAATATTTCAACTTAAATTTGAAAGATATTAATACATAAACCTTAAATTTTTCTCCACTATTTAACCATTATTTACATTTTCACTCAAATATATTATTATTATTTGTTAAATGTCAACTTTTTGATCATCTATAGAAAAAGATTTAGACACACAAAAAAATCAAAATTGATTCTTTTTCTTTTTTTGGTTCAATGTATTAAGTGTTTGGTTTTAAACAAAATATTTTATGTTTTTTCTGATAAATTTTTTAAATAAAAATTTTGTGATGAAAAATTTCCACTCCCAAAAAAAAGATATTAATTTTTATAAAATATTTTCATGAGAAAAAATCTTCATTAAGTCACCATGTCACAAAAGAAAAAAAGAAAAAACAAATTACCGACCCCTTTTTTCCAACCACCCTATCCCAAACCATCAAAAAACAATTCCTTGGAAAATTAAAAAAATCCCACCTTCCTTTCTTGAAAATCAACCAAACTTTTCCCTCCCATGTGGCCCAAGAAACAAACCCTTGGGTTAATCCCCATCCCAAATAAAATTCATTTCTCCCAATCCTTTAAAAAAAAACTCCTTTGGAAAGGGTGGAATTGATCCATCCTCCCCTCCTCACCAAAAAACCCTTTTGAAAAAGAAAAAGAAATTCTTAACCCCTCATCCCCTTTTTTTAAAACTCCACTTACAACTTGTAATCCTTTCAATCTAATTGAATTATCCACTCTTTATACCTATTGAAACCCCATAATAAAAAACAACCCCGTGAGAAAAAGAACAAAATTAAATATCTTAAATTTTTTGTTCTCCCTAAATTTTCACCTATAAACCTCACTATACCCCCACCCAACCTCATAAACAAGTCGTGTTTGCCCCATGCATGCTTGGTAAAACCTAAAATCATACATGCATGTCTACTATCTTCATCAAAGGGCAATAATAAAATTTTATAACATAAAAAAGCAACAAAAAAATAAATAAAATCATTATGATTTTTGTTATTAAATCATCAAAGCCTTATTGAAGTTTTTAAAATAACATCAAATTAATCAAAAACATTTATATCTCAAAAATGATTTTATATTAAAATTCATATTTATTTTAATCAATTCTTGCATAATCTTTCAAATCTCATTTTAATAATATTTAAAGGAATTGAAACTAATTATTTGTATGTTTATCAAACAAATTTCATTTAAAGAATTAGTCATATGAAGTGTTTTTTACATTTCATAGTGATATGAAACCTCGTGATAGAAAAAGGCCAGTGACAACCCAAAAAAATAAAATGATATAAATAATGATACAATCACTTACCCAACATTCATATGTTGAGAAGAAATCCAAACAAGTAGATGGGTAGATTTCAAAACAACCCATCAATTGGATGGGTGCACCCAAACTCTACACCAGACTGTCAATTAGCTTGGGCCAATTAAAAATTTACACATAAGCCTATAATCTTATCCATTCAGCCAACTTTTGATTCTTCGACCGCTATACCGGCTCAGAATTGTTCCCACAATGCCTCTGTAGGACAGAGCCAACAAACTAGCTTCATATATAGATTATAAAACTCTTATCAGTATTGCCAAACTTTGCTTCTGCCGGCAACTTTGTCATGCAAGTAAAATCCCGCAATCAAATTAATAAACCTGTTGGGACATGCAAATGGATGATACTTTAGCCCCTCACATTGCACAGGTCGCTTACTTTTAGGAATTTCTTTATGCAGCCCATCCATAGGAAGATGTAAGAAAAATGGTGATCATCCATACCTGGGAAGATTTGGTTATAATCCAGATGTGGAGTACAAATCTTTAATTAACCTTCGATATTCACAGAAGATGTAAAATCGGCCAAAGAAATTGATTGCAGTCAGTACACAAAGTACTGCTGCGAAATTTTCCCCCAGTCTGCCCTTTGCCCCGTTTGCTTGTGCCTTGTGTTACCTAATCATATTTGAGGTCCATGTTATGCATGTTTTGGACATGTTATGAGTATTAGGGGTATGTAACATGTCACTGGGCATGTTAAGTCACAGGTGCCCTTTGGAACATCCATAACATGGAAGGTTATAAGTGCAAAACGTGCCCGGGTATTTACCCAATTTGTTTTAGAAAATATGAATGGGAGCAAAGAGCAGAGTGGGGGAAAAGATCACAGCAGTACTTTTGTAGCGACTGCAAGCAATTTCTTTGGCTGATTTAACAATTTCCAATATTCACAGGGCTACACGCTGAAAACAAAATATAAAAATCTGGTGATTTTTACTATTTTTTTTTCTCACTTCTGGAAAGTTCTGGTGATGGAGATACCCTCCAAAATCACTTCATCTTCTAGCTTTATTTCTTATTTCGCTTTTTGGCGATTTTTTTCAGTAAAAGAAAAGATTGTACTACTATTAACAATCTGGAGGGGCATGCAAATGGATGACATTTCAGCCGCTTACTTTGCAGAACTCGGTTGTGCTGGTTCCATACTACCCTCCCTACCCATACTAAATAGTTAATGCCTCAACTACATTAACAACCTGGATGCGTGTGCCAATGGATGAAATTTCAGCGCTGCCTACGACCCACACTAAATAATTGGATATGCCCCAACCAAATTAACAACCTGAAGGCACATGCAAATGGATGATATTTCAGCTTGTGTGTACATATAGTTGATGATAGGTAGCTGTTGCACTTGGCCCCTTTGCAACTTGCTTCTTGTTTTTGTTGGGCTCGGACTATCATCCAGATTCATCTGGTTCTTGGTTGATACTTTGAATATTGGGGCAGATAATGCTTATGGTATAGCCATATTTGCAAATTGTAGAAACTTTCAATGTCTAGTTTGGGTCATAGTTGAGATTCCCTTTGGAAGATTGTACATGTATGTTGCAAGCTTAGGAACTTTCTTGGATTTATAAATGCATGTGTTCATTTCCTTTACAAGTTGATTTTTTCTTCACATAGGTCAAAGAACCTTGACAATTTTGAGTTTACTTATGGGGCTTTTTAGACATTGAACACAACAAGAAAATAGTAAAACAACTTTTCTTGTAAAAACTATGTTTTGTAAAACGATTTTTTAATTCTTTTGCTCTATATGTTGGCATTCCACAATTCCAAAACCTTTTGTGTGAAACAATTAAAGCACTAGTTGTTTCAAATGTTGAAGTTTGTGACCATTTGAAACTTTTTGTAGAAAATTCAGGTTTGAACAATATGTAGGAGACATATTTGTAAACTTTGTCATGCACATTGTTTGGTTTGCTTTTATCCATCAATTGTGTTTGCAACAATTTTTGTTACTTTTGGAACCCAAGAAATGAAATCCTAAGTAGTCAAAATCACCTAAGTCGTCTATGATATCAGGGTTAATAATAAATCTTGTATTTTTACATATCAATTTTGATAGTACATGTTGCCACTAGAAAAGAAAAAAATTATTGCACAATGAAAGGCATTCCAACAATCTTAATGATTTAGTATGAACTCACTTTCAAATGTAAATAATGATTTGTAATTAAATGAAAATATGTGGTTTTCACATAGGAGTTCAAGTCTATCTTGCAACTATTTGCATTCATGTGAACACCACCAAACAATTGCTAGTTGTTAGTTCAAGAATGATGCAAAGTTGCAAGGTCACCACACCACTAAGACCACATTTGAAAAAATTAAGATATTACAACATTTTAGTTTGCATTAGACACATGTGCTGAAGATGTTGTTGATAGATCATTTCAATAATTCTCCTTGAAAAGATCAATGGATTTTCTAGTGACACAGTTCACAAGTTCATTTTCATATACCAATAGATAAAAACACATATTAGAACATGCACCTCAAGTTCAAATTTTGAATTGATAGTATGATACATATTATATAAATAATCAATAGGTTATATTATATTTAGATTCTACTTTCCACTTGTTGCAAAAACCATTGAAGGACAACTTTTTTCAACAAAATGACATATCAATTGTCATGTGCAATTTGGAATATGAGAATTTTGAACAAAATGTCAATTACATAGGCATCTAGGGAAGCAAATCTGACTGCCTTGTACCAATAATACAATGGTATATTCATTTCATTCCATTCAAGCTACATCACATAAAAGAACATGATTTGACTTAAGAGCTTTGGACAAGAAAAAATGGTACAACAAGGCATGCAATTCAATGTGCTCTAGGCCAATGTACCTCACTAGACTTATAGCCCCTCTAAATGTCTTCAAGAAAAAATGTCATGCCCTTTCTCACAAAAAACACCTACATTATACCAATTCCATAGATCCTACATGTGTCAAACCAAAGCTTGTGAAAAAATGACAAATATTGTGATGATCCATACAATTACCATTGTATTCCACAAGGTGGTGTTTGGAACATACATTTCGATAAGTAAAAAAAATTCAATAATTTTATTGCCATGATATTTTGAGCAACTTCCATCAATTTTGGATCATTGTTTGATCCATCTTCAACAAACACACATCTTTGTCCATTAATCTTTTCAAATCCTTCCTTATACCTCGTAGTCCTTGTACTTCAATGACATATTGTAGGTTTATTTCTTTCAAATATTCATACTTTACCTGTAGAAACAAAAAAAACCAATATAAAATGTTAAGAAACTCCAACAAATGAATACAAAAGTTGGTAAATCAAACCCTAAAAATTATCACAAATTTTTAATATCCTTGTCATACTTTTTGTAGTTCTTTCCATAATGATTGAGTTCTCAAACGTGGTTGAAATCATGGCAACATCAAATATGTACAAAAATGCATTGTTAGACTTTGTCGACTTTCAACAAATTTTTTGTATAAGAAATAAACTAACCAAATTGTATCCTTGTGGATGGAAGATGCTTCATGCATGCAACCCCATGTACATTAAATTTGTTGCAAATTAGTTGTGCAAGAGAAGGGAAGTGTTATTTCCAGAATCTGCAACAATTCCAAAGCAAGTTTGAAGTTGAGAAACAAATGGAGTGAAGTAAAATACTTGTGCACTTTATTTTAAAGATCTCATTTGAGATCTCAAATACGTATAAGGTGACGTTTTCAAACCAATGGGGTTATTAATTTTGGTAGTTTGATTAAAAAAAGAAAATCTTTCATGAAGTAACAATAAAAATGTGTAATTATTATTTATAGATAGGGTTCCAACAAATATTTTTTCTTTCCCACAACCCCCACCAATTTAGGTCTTAAGATTTCATTTGAGATCCCAAATGAAGACAAGATGACGTGGCCTCACGAGCATCCAAAATTTCTGGAAGGTGCTCAAGGCCTTCTCCTCAAACAGATACCCACGCTCTTAATAACCTTGTCCCTTCCAAAAGAAATAAGATGAGCTTTATGAGTGCACATTTAGCCATCTCATTGGCTGCATGCAAATTCTATTCCTAAAATTGGTTGTCACCAGTTTGCCTTAAACTAATACCCTTTCCTATGAGTGTGGGTACTTAATAAAGTTATCTGTTGTAAAGAATGTTCTATTCTAGTTCTGCTCTGGATACTAGTTTTTTCTATGAGGAGTTGTAAAGATCTACACATATCCATGCTGAACAAGTTAATTTTTTTCCCGGCATCAGGAAGGATTTCAGGTGACAAGGGGGGTGCTGAAAATGATGCTGCAAAGCACTTTGAGGAATGATGGGAGATGACAAGGGCAACAAAAGGGATGCCAAGGAGGGATGCCCTCACCAAGGGCATCAGGCAAGCACAATAGAGGATATTGAGATTTGTTTTTTTGGGAGACGCTAGATGCTAGGAAGCACAATAAGGGTCTTGGAAATGATGTTGATATTGTCGAGACAAAAAAAGTCCAAATCTTTGCCCATACCTAAATAATAAAAATAAATTAAAAAATGGATGTGTTTAAAAACATTACTGCCATCAAGGACACTGGGAAAGACTCTAGGGATGTCCCAAGACATCCCATCTGGCAACCATGCTCCAAGTATGCTAAAGCCAAATGAGAAGTCTTTTCACAAGTCTCCGAAAGTCATAAGATAACAAATTTCTTTTTCACGAGTTTCTAGAAATTCCTAAAGAGATCGGAATGTTTTTCACAAGTGTTCAATAATGCTAATATATTTTAACAAGCATAGCACAAGTTTCACAAGTCTTTGATTGGCATAGATGAAATTAATGTGGGCCTTATTCATGATGGGTGTGCAATTTTCTCAAGCTCAAGCACATTGGTGTTAAAGTTATAAAAATTGCACAAAATGTTCTTGATCATTTTACACAAGTTCTTATCATTTAAGAAAATATGATAATAGGGATCAGCACAAGACATTGGTAGTTGCATTGGGAGTTAGAGGAACAACACTTTTTTTGTGTGAAGATTTGTCGAGATGTGAAAAATTTAAACAAGTGGCAACATTGTAGTGGAATATTATTGTTTTGGAAAAAAAATCACCAAAATCACCAATTTTTTTTTAACAAAAAATTCGTCACATTTGGACTTTGATTTTAATTTGGGTAGCATTTTTTAAACTGTTAAAAAAAAACGTATTTAGACAAGTTCTAAAAACCTATAGTCATTTAATGCTAAATGCCTCTTGGGATGCTAGCCAATGACACAACATCAAAAAAATTGATGGTTCAATGCCATTCACCCAATTTTGAATTTTATGCATACAACTCGAATTTATTTTTGATGTTCCACAATTTTGTTGGAACATTGAACATGTGAACTTGAGGGCACCTCTACAAGTATGCATGGCTAGATAGCAAGCTAATAGAAATTGCATAAACTCTAAATTTATATTATATATGAACCATTACTAGTAAAAAGAACCAATAAATAATTTGTTCAATAAGACTAAGAGTGGTAAAGTTGATGAGATCCAAGTATAAGGCTTTCACTCAAAGAATATTAGAAAATACAAGATCTAGTTTGATGTAAATTTGTACTACTTGTAGTCAAGGAGATGTTTGCATATGTGGGGATCTATTAAACCATATTTTGTCAAATAAGACACCCATTTCATATGAGATCATGTGGCACTAGGAGATGATGAAATGCTAACACATGGTAGTAGGAGAATATATTAAATATTGACATGTATAATCCTAAAGTCATGTGACATGTGGAATTATGAGATTGTGACATGCATGGACAAAATTATGAGGATGTGTGGCATGTGGCCTAATATTAGCAAGTGGAGGATTGGCCAATTTGACTAATTTGGCTAATAGTAGTCAAATTGGCCACCATTTGAGTTAACTAGTCAAGATGTCCACCAATCCCCTACCTAAAAAGTCCACCAATCAAAATAGGCACTATTAAAATTCACTTGTCCAAACATGCACTTTATTTGATTTAACATGGGATCAAAATGGATACTCTCTGACCAAATTTTAAAATAAAATAAGCCATGATTTTGTTGTAGTGATTTTCATCTTTCTCCTCATAATCAGAATAGTTGTTGTTGAATTTGCAAGTGTTTTGATTGTGGACTTTGAACTTAGCAAGCTGTTGGATTTGACAAGGGGAGAAGTGGACTTGAATGCCTTTCCCATTCACTGCACACTTCTTCTGGTTGATAAAATGCTCTTTGCACTGGGCTAGCCAATTACCTTGGAGGAAAAATCCTAAAAACTAATTGTTATTAAGGGTGTGACTGTCAGGACCATTATAGAGTTTTGACAATGCCACACAGTTTGTAGCTGTTGAAGCTTCAGTCTCCTTAGGCACGCAGTCAGTTCACTCTCTCTTCCCAAACAGCTCCTCAACCTTTGCATTTGTAACAATACACCTGGAATGTCAACTTTCTGCAAGTCTATGCCCTCATTACACAATTGTAAATTTATGGCAAAATCATCCACAGTCCCTGTAGCCTGTCCAAATGTCATACGGCCCCCTCACAAGTTTCTCCCTCTGCTTCTTGCTTACAATCTGTGCAACAATGTTACAACACATAGGCCCTAAAGGTTCCATAGGCTTTGGTTTGCATGACTCAACAGCCATGACCACAAACAAAGAAACCCTTAACTCCCCAAAATAAAATATTCAGCTTTGCCATGCAACAAAATAAAAGAGCTTTGGTGCCCAAAAAATTGATGGCACTAAAATGAAACATACAAAGTGATGGTGAAGTAGAATTTGTACCTGGAGTATATGGCCCCAAGGCAGCATAGTTGTTCACAAACCTGAAGTGCCATAGGTTGTCAATGTTTGACCAATAGCAACTGATCTGCTTGCACCCCACCCAAATTTCCCCTGCTCCTAAACATTGAATGGTAAGCGCTTTCCCTTCTCCCCTCCAGGTTGCGCGTACACTACTATCCCCTCTCCATTTTTTCCCAATTTGCCTTTGTAGTTCTTGTGTTTCTTTTCTTCTTTTTCTCAATTGTTTTTGCAGTTCTTGTAATTTGAATACACTAAGATCGACTTTTGTTTTTGTTTGTTGAATTTTTTCTGCAATTTTTGTACTTTGAATACAAAGACTGACTTGTGTTTTTCTTTTGTTTTTCTTGTTCACAATTGTCTTTGCAGTTCTTGTACTTGAAATACACTAAGATCTACTCAAATGTTTCTTTTTCCCCCCAATTGTCTTTGTAGTTCTTGTATTTGGAATAAATTAGATCTACTTGAAATTCCAATCTCTCAACTGCTTCTTGAAATACAAGTTTTTGTAAAGGAGGACTGTCTGTGGGGAAGGAAAATTTAAGAACTCACACTTCGGGACTTCGATTCTTCTTGAGCTTTTCATCTGAACCTTTCAATGGAGGCTTCCCTTTCTTTTGTTTGATCCAGATCTACCTCCAGCTCCTCCAGCAATGCCTGCATCAAGGAAGTAGTCATCTAAAGGCCTTCATTTCTTTAGAAGAGAAGTAGGGAATCAAGAATTATGTATAAATTATGTATCAACTAAAAATAAAGTGACTCAATGCATGATCTCGATTATCAAGAATTGTCTTTATTTTTCATTGTCAAATCTTCCAGGATTGCCAAGCAAGAGACTTACTGAACATTTGTTTGAAAAACCATTGAAAGCAGTCTTAAGTTTATCAAAGTCTACATTAACAGCTCACAAGTAGTGGTTTTCTGGAGTTTTGGGCAGCAAAAACCCGCTGCTGCAAAATGCTGCAAAACAATTCATGTTCTTCACAGCTTAAGAATCTCCTATGCCCTTGATTATTGGAAACTGAGAAGGAAACTGGGCAAAAGGCATGTTGACAATGATGGATATTGTCTGAACAATTACACTCATCCATAGCATGGTTTGAATCCAAATCCTGCATATTTCTTATTCCATTTCAAATGTACCATACAAATACAATAAATCAAAGTTTAGTTGATTTGAACTTGTGAATGATACGAATTTCAAACTTGATGTTCCCAGTTTATTCTTCCTCACCTTGCAGCTTCCCTTACACTGGCACAATCCATCCATCTCTAAGAAGGTTTTCTTTGTATGATTCTTCTGCACAGCCCACAGAGAACAACAGGAGATGTTAGAAACTACTGAAAACGACTGTCTGGCTCCAATGTGTCAAAATGGTTGCAAAGGATTTCCAGAACTTGCAAAGAAGACTTTGTGCAAGATGTCTTTTGTGCAAAGTTAGGTTCTTAGATCTGGTACTCTGCTCCAGTAAAAAGCAGATATTTTCTCACAAAACACATCAAAGCAGAGAAAATTCTCAAGACTAGAATCCCTAGTAGTAAGCAGGAAGCTCAACATGAGTTTTTCTGACACAAATGACAGACAATCCCATCTTGAAAACCGTCAGTTGACTACTTGCAGCCATGATTGCATTGGACAACAAACTCTAGATTGCTCAGAAATGAAGAAATTAGTATGACCAACCAGCATGAATGTGGTGGTTCTCAAAGTCCATCATCGTATTACTGTCATTGTAACAGAAGACTGAATACAAAGAGACATTTGTTTAAAGCTCAAATGAAGGTACATACATTATCCAACAAAGCTCAGAGAATGAAGCTCAAAACCCACCCTCCCCAAGAAAGGAAAATCTTAGCATAAACTGACATAACTCTACAGCCCTGTTCCAATAGATATGTACAGAACTAGACACCCAATCTCCAAGGAGACCTTTAAAGGTTCAAGTGGTGTCATGACAAAAGGACTCTACCTTCCCTGTAGGAATTGGATACATATATTGACACTCCCTTCACCAAGGAGGACAACTGCATGTGCCTTTTGTCCTTGTATGTACAGTTGTGTCATGATGGAATCGAGAAGTAGCTGAGCTGCAGTCTCATTCTCCTTAAAGCATTCTAACAAGCTATTCGACTACTGAAGATACAGTCAGTTCACTTTCTCTCTTTCTAACTGTCACAAGATGTATGCAACAGAGTTATCAAACTCTGATCATTAACTTCATCTCTGATCATATTGCAAGCTTGTGGTGCAACAACAATTGTTAACAACTGTGAACAACTGAAAAGCAACTGTGAACAACTGCTGCTTGCCAGCATTCCAGTTGCTTTCCTGCAGAATGCCAGATCTCATAGCTCATCACTTAGACTGTAACATATTCAAAGAGGAGAGAATACTGATCAAGTCTTGGGGCAGACAAATCTTAGATCAACTTTTTAGAGGTACACATATGAATTCCACAGTAATAATGCAATTACAACCCTACTGCTTCAGCATCTACAGAGAAGGAGCATGAAAATGTAGTGCACATCCTGCTGACAGATAGATACCGGTGTTCTAAATCTACCTCATTTGCTTCAGCAGCTACACAGCAGCTACATATGCCATCATATTGTGTATCTTGCATCACTTTCATCCATGTAAATGTTCCAGCAAACAAAACACACATACTGTGAGAGAAGAAGGCAGTAAAGAGACAAGGAAAAGGAACAACACAAAAAAGCTTACATTTTTCATCAAGTTGAGTGCTGTTGTAGCCACTTTCAGGGGTATTGTTAGATGTTGACAAGAGTGGGGTCTGGATATTCCACCATGGTCAGGTACAAGGGTCATGTGTGTGCAGTACACATGGTACAAGTCCTTCTCTCAAGACCACCTTTGTCATAACCATGAAGTTCCAATTTCTTCACAACTTTCTCCTGTGACTTGATCACATTCAAGGAGGTCCTTGTACAGAAATCCTATTGTTGCACCAAACTTAGAAACTGCAAGATTGAACATGATTGAGTGTAGCCTACAAAATCAGGTACTCAGCTCCTTCAAGACCTTCTTTGCAACCATGAAGTTCTAGTTTCTTCACAGCTTTTTCTACAGCTTGATCACATTCCAGGTACAGAGATTCTTGCACAGAAATCCTGCCATTGCAACAACTTAGAAACTGCCTTGATTCTTACTTCTCATGCTCAACATCTTGCTCAATCCTGATCTAAATAGTATAAAATTGCCAGCATTTGGTCATGCATGGAGCTTCTGGTTTTGCTTCTTCTGAGATTTTGCAGACTTGTTGAACTTTACTATGATCTGAATTGTGACTTTCTTGTGCTGTTTCTTGTCATTCATCAAGGTTCCAGTTTTGCTTGTTGTGAGATTTCACAGACATGTATACTTGTTTAAACTTTTCTATGACAAGAATTGAGTCCTTGAGCTGTTTTGGAAATGCTTCCTTCTTCCACTCGCCACAGAATTTGGAAAATGCATGCAGAAATGGATGTGGAGAAAGGCTGTGCATGATGCAAATCTGTGCCATGGGTGCCACCACATCTGTGGAAATGCTACAGAAGCTAAGAGATGGGATGCTTTCCCTCATCATGCCAAGGATACCTGCACAACATGTGTGCCAACAATGTCACTGCAACTGGCCTGCTGTCACCAACTTTGATACAACTACTACACAAGTTCATGGTTTGCACATCAAAAGCCACGATTAGAATGTCACTTGTACTGGGAGCGTGTTTTCAAGAGAGAAGATGGCAAAAGGATAAAAGGGGAGCATGAGAAACCCAAAGGAGAGAAAACAAAGATAACACTGGCAGATAAAAAGCAAAAAGGAACTTCACACTGCTGTTACTCAAAGCTCAAAATGAGAGAATTGGCAGGTTTCTGACACAGTACGATTACTGACAGATTCCACTGCCAAAAAGTTTATAAACAGTAGTTGGAATTTTCAATTCAAACATCGATCCTTATGATCTGTGGTTACAAAAGTTTCAATCATTCCTGCAGATGATTGAAGATCACATCATGCACTCTATAACTACTCAGTCATCAATCAACCATCAGGATGGAGAATTTGCTCAAGATTTGAGTCTTAACAATTCTGAACCTACAACATCTAGAAGAGTTTCTTAAGCCTGTTGCCAGACTGCTCGATCTCTGACATAATACAGCTTCAGCTAGTTTTTGAAAACAGGCATTGCAAGGAACAAATGCAAACTTCTGGAATATCAATTTTACTGAATATACTTTGCCTAACCTTTGTAGACAAGTCTTTTACCCAAATCAGAGATCCGCAATCAAACAAAAACCATGAGAGATGTAGCAATGGCAAGAAACCCAGTAGCTAGGTGGCTTTGAGAAGCATTTATAGGCAATCCTTTGCATTAGAATTTCAGAAGGTGTTAGTTCCTGAAGTATTATCTGCAAAGTTAAGCCATCCAGTTGCAGACATGCATGCCGAAGGTTTTGACTGATGTTGTGCATACATTGATGCTTTTGTACAGTGCCTTCTGCAATTACCTGCATTGAACATGCTCTTGGATCTAGATACATTTCTTTCCACAGTACATTTTACTGCAATATGCTGTGCAGCCCCAGCTGTTAACCCTAATCTCATTCTTCCTGATCAGGTTCAAAGTCATGTCAGATCTGGAAATATGTCCGACAAATCAAGGTCCTGATTTACCTCACTCCAAGATGCTGCTCTGGTCCTGACTCTTCTTTTAGCTTTAGCATTGTTGCTGACATCATGTTGTGAGGTCAGTTGATTTTTCCTGCACTCGAGAAACAGTTCAAGCTTCAAACAATCCAGCTTGTATCAACAATTGTAGCCCTAATTGAGAACTCCAAAGACGGCCCTACCCACTGCTGGCTAAAGCTTCAAACCAATTTTTTGAAAGAAGGTGACAGAACCATCCTGACCTCAAAGCACTGTTGCTCACATTATTACTCAAGCTCTAATGTACCTTGTCCCTGTCACAGTTATACTCACATCTCAGAGAAACCTGACGTTCTCTTGAAAAGCTCATGGTCCAGGTTGGGAGTTACACCACTGACATCATTATGGTGAGTACTCCAAATGAACGGTTGTGGCTTTGAAGCTCTATATCACCTGATGGGTGCATTTCATGTTATTCTGTTCATGCACTGCTGTTCAGACAAAAGAACTGTTAGAACACTATCTTCCAAGAAAGGTGAAAGGAACTTTTCTGTTTGGCTGCTATGTTAGACATCTTGGATGTTTGGATGTTTGAATTTGTAGAATTGGAACTCTAATATAGAAAACTGCAACAACTCACATTGCTGGCCAGAGTCTTCAATTGAGCTGAAATGAGAGTTCTTTTACCTCATAAAACTGGGATGTTGTGGGAAATAGTGATGAGTGTAGTAGGTCTGAGTTCTTCCACTTCCACTTTGGAATTCCTGCAGAAAGTTGGTTTCAGTCTTTCATGGCTTGCAATCTCCACTTCAGCCACGAAAGTGGAGCTCACTGGCCGATGATCAGATAACTGTGATTCAATATGCTTGTATTCCAATTGCCTTAGGCCCTTTCCATACCATAGTATTCGATCACACCTGCAAAGAACAGAACGACATATGAAAGTGAGGACAGAGCAGAATGAATACAAATAATGCTTGGGTTTCAAGGTAAAAACATCATATGGGTTCCTGACTTTTAAGCTTTAAGCTCAATGGCAAGGAAAAGGGGAGCATGAGTCTTGGACAAAATTCAAGGATATCAGATCCTGAAGATCTAGCATTCAATTGAGAAAGGCACATAGAACAATAACAGAATTGGAGGAGTGTATCATGCACCAAGCCCAACAATGGTCATAAATTTTGTGGTCAAAGAGTGATTTCAGTTTACCAGGCAGGTGTGCGTCGCTTGGCACCAAGTGGTGTATCTCTGCCAAAGTACTCATCTGAATTGATGATAAATTTGTAAGTTGGTGGAAAGCAAATGGGGTTTTCATGCCAGCCTTCAAAGACATGCCCTGCTCTTTGTTCAAGCTTCAGCTGCTCACACAAACAAAGACAACAAAACATCCTCAAATCTCAGCTGAAAATCATGGGGAAAAAAGGCTCTTGCTAAACACTGCTGCCACTGCAGTGAGGGCAAAATTAGGGGCAGAGAAATAACACTTCGAATGAAGCAACTTTTGTGAAATCTTCAATACCTGGTCTTTCTGAAGAAGACACTCCCAGGCACCTTGGTCAACCAATGCCCATGTGTCTTCATCCGTTGCATCAATACGATAGTTCAGATCTCCAAGCCATATGATTTGACTGTACAGCTCATCATCAATTGTGGGCCAAAAAATTACAAAATCCTCTCAGCAAAAGCCCACCCAGTCTCTTGCACTTCATAATTTTGCAGCTTCAGATTCATCGAGCTTTTTACATGAAACAAATTCAACAGTAGAGTAGCACTGATTGAAGACTGAAACATGTCAACTTACTCATGAGTCATGATTGTCTTGGGCAACTCAATCCCAGGTTGTTTGATCAACCGAGGGAATTTTGTCCGATGCAGAATCTCAGCAACATCTGCATTTCGCCGAAGTTCATCTCCTTCCTTAAGGCCTGATTTCAAATGTGTGCATACAAAACAAAAGCTGGTTTGATGAAGGCACAAACTAACCGACACTGCTCCCTGCACTCAAAACCAGTCCTTCAGTCTCACCACCAACTCCTTCATTCTCTTACACTCCACTTCTCCTCTATGAAGTGACAACCAGGCACCCCTTCACCTCCCCCTGCCCACTCTTTCCCTTCCTCCCAACTCTCTCTCTCTCACACACAAAAGAAACCCACCTTGTTCCCAAGGTAGTTAAAAATTCCGCATCCAACACTGCAAACTTTTATATCATGGACATGATGCCGGAGGTCTGAGCGAATCCAAATTGTGATGTAGATGCCAACCATTTGCTTGCTCACAATTCGCAAGAATCGATTATGCCTGCATGGTGAAGAAAACATAGTGCTAGTTGAAGAAATTGAAGGTGCAAATGTTGCAGACTCCTTGTCATCTTCCCTGACAGCACCAGGAGGCCACTCTATTGATGTGGAGTCTTCTCCTGCATGTGCCAGTAATGTCTCATCCTCCGAACTATTTTGCTTAGAATACAAGTGGTTGATCTGAGCTTTCTCAGGATGAAGAACTCTGGTATTTGGCAGATGTTGGGAGTGCTGCAGGAGGGCAGATACCTCATCTTCTCCATCATACATTTCTGGAACATGATGAATGCACTCAGCACAGTGTGACAGGGTCGATGGGTCCTTGCAGCTTTTTAAGGGATCATTTGCCTTGAACACCTGCATCTTGTTGTTCAGAGTGTGACAAATCAATCCTTCCCAGATGGGGATCGGAGCTTCATCTTCGACACACACAACATTGCAGGCAATCAAAGGTACAATTTCTTGAAATCTGCAGCCATTCATGACAGTGAGACACTTGTGTCAGCCCAGATGGAAAGTCTGGCATCAGGGCAAATCTTCTGTCCCTTTTAGCACAGGTTCATAGAGCTTGCCAAACAAAGATCAATACATCTGAAGAGGCAAACAAGATACTTATTCTTGAAGTATCTGAAAGGCTGAAAATGTTGAACCACCCACCCAATGACATAAATATCTGCAGGTGGCGTAGTGTCCAACCAGTCATGTAAGTCAATATCATCTGGAGGTAGTAACCCTGCTACATTCCATGAACCTACTGCAATCCTGAAAAAAAGACAAACCTCTCAATCCCAACTCAAAATTGTTGGCCAAGAGAGCACAACTCTCCAAAAACCCATCACAAGTGGCCTGATTGGATGTAAAAGCATACAAAAAGCAAGAAAGAAACTCTAAACCCTAAACCCAAGACTTGTTGTGTCCATTTCACAGTGCTGGAGAAGATAGAAACTTCAGGTCCTTGACTGAAAGCTTAAGGACATAAGGCCATTAAAAGCAAATCAGGAATGTCTATAAGCTCCATCAGCAGGGTCAATGGGTCTAGAGTTCATGAAGCATCATAGCATTCAGTTGATTGATGATTCAGGGATTGGGTTACCTGTATTCATGGTCACTGACAAACTGTTGGTGGGGAGTCTCAGATTGCATGCTCAATGATGAATTCTCTACTGCTGATTCTGGATCCACAAGCACAGAGAAGGGTTTGGAATTCTGAAACTGCTAAGCTTATATTTGCCATCTTGCAACAACTGTCCAATGTAATTCTGCAGCCAATGAATGTGTTGCTGAAACTAGTGCTGCATGGAAACAACAAAAGTGGATAAATGATACTGATCACACACCTGCCATGTTGATGAATTTGTCAGACTGCAGTTCCGACACAGCAGTAAATCCCTTATTCTGGGCCTCACAAGATTCAGGGATTTCTGTTGGCACTGTATTTTTACAGTATAATTTGATTAATCCTTTCTGCAAAAACAATAACTTCCATTTCCATTTGATCAATTCTTTTAATAGACTCCCATGGGTCTTCCCATTTTCCTCTTCTACCTTCAGTGTCTATTAACTTCCCATTCTGTTAATTCATATCCTTTTGACTCTTAATCCAGTGGTTACCTGCAAGGCAGCAATAACAAGCCTACAGTAGGAAGAGGATAGCATGTTGCAATGAGCCAAGAGACATCTAATTACATAGTGCAATTTTCAGACATTGTCAAACAACAAAATAAAGGCAAGCTCACCATTGTCTTCTCCAATTTCTTCCAACTCATCATCCAGTTTGGAATCTGGCTCATCATCAGAGCTGAATTCATCTTCAGGTGCTCTGAAGTTCAGCAGCCTTCTCACGAATTGAAGAGGCAAGAACTGCAGGCATGGGCATCTAATCATGTTAGAATCTACTTGACAGCAATGTCACTGCATTTGCCACATGGATATTCTGCATATACTGGTGGATAGCCATCGCTGGGGATGTGGGCACCTTTGATCTGGCAATGGTTTGCATCAACCAACAGTTTTCCATGTTAGTCATTCCATGGTGTCAAATCAGGCACCTACCATAAGAATTGTTGGCTTGCATTCTGATGATGTAACCAGTGTGACTGTGTGCCTAAGTGAAAGAATGTGGAAAGAGGATGAGAGGGATTCAATGCAGCAAATTATATACCTCTGAGCACCCAACTTGCATTCCTGTTGAAATTGGCTCCACCCCCCCTTTTGATGAGATTACCTGCTCTGCCAGACATGTGCAACTCAATATTTGTGACGCCACGGCTGAACACGTAACCTCCTAAACCCATACTGGAAACCACTGCCATTTATGGTTACAGAATCTCAAACCAGGCTGATGCACTCTTATCACACTCGTTGCATCTTGAGCAATGGTAATGCTCATCTTGGACACCCATGACCTAGTCTCATACAGTGGTGATTGCCTCAAAGAAGATGCGTATATCCATAGTAGAAGCAAAACACAGGGAATCATGGAATCTCAACTAGGTACAAAAGCACAGTTTGATGGCAGTTAAGGATCGGTAAGCTTGATGTGATCCTGTTTCTAGGGTTTAGTATTGCATTTGATGGGATTCATCTTCAAAGGCAATTGCAAATGCAGCGTATGTTTGCAAGTCCCTTGTGAAGCTCACCTATGATTGAATGAAGTCTCCACAGTCCACCTTGTCCTGATAGCTGTGATGTATACTGCAGACTAGAAGCCGGAAGAGAGTGGATGGAAGTAGCAAGAGTCTGTAATCAAAGCTCCACTGCAGACACCAAATTGTCAACAAACCTGCCAAGCTCAGCGAGGCAGAAGAAAACCGAAAAATCTCTACCTCAAGGGTTGCATTTCACACTGTCATCTGAAACTACTGTTTGAAACTCTCGTACTCGAAGATGCTGGAAACACACACCCCCACTAAAACCCTCGTTGAAAAAACATACTCTCGTGCTCCAAAGCGCTGCAAACCTCGGAAAAATGTGAAATTCACACACACCCACCAAATATGGTTTGTTCGTCGCCACCGAGTTTCGTCTCTACTACAAATCAGCCATCAAAGACTTGGCGAATGAAGCAAAACGCCCCGGAAATCTCGTGGATGTGCAGTTCTTTTTTCTGGTCTCGCTAGAATCGAAACCGGCGTCAGCAGATATACAATCTTACTAATTCTGGAACACGGAAACAACTCCCGCAAATCAAGCAAACCTAAGCCTTTTTGACAACAACAAAATTCCAAAACACCCGAGACACAATTTTTCTTTCAATCTTCTTCCTGTACTATTTATACTCACACAAAAAATAACGATAATTTCAACCCATCAATAACAATAACAACAGAAACAACAACAAATATACTGCTCCTGCTCCAAATGAAAGCTAACATGCAGGAGATCTAAAACCCCTTATTATTCCTTTCCATTTGTTGGTGATGAGGCAGCAGATCTATGAAACCCATGAAAGAAGAAAAGTAGCCAAATTTCTTTCTCGTGCAAATCAAGCAAGGGCGTCAGATCACATCTCCCCAATTTTCTCTCTCCTCAGAGAGTCACTTCCTGTGCTTTCAAGGCACGATATTTGGTGCTGCTTTTTGGGAGCGAGAGTTGGGTCAAGGGCTACACACACAGACAGAACCTCCAAAAACATAGCATCTGTCCAACCACAAAACACTCCTCCTCTTCAAAGTGGGACCCCCAAATCCATCTCTTATAAAACACGCACACACAATCACAAATTCGTTGACAAACGCCCACAAATTTTCTTAAACATCTCCTAAAATTAATTAATTATGTTTTTGACGAACTCCAAATTTGCAAATTCTGTTGTCTGCCTGTGACTGTTTTGTCAAAAACTGCAACTGGGGGATCTAGGGCAAATAAGCACCCAAGTGTTACTGGTATGTCCCTAACCTGGTCCGGGTATTCGTTCATTCTTAACACTTTCACATCACCCTGCTATTAGACTCAGATTGGCTCTCAAGGCTGATTTTTGCCCAGTAATTGGTGGGTATAAACCTACTGTTGAGACTAGTATAAAACTGGTATACCGCTGATATGATGTCAGGTCCCTATTAGTCTTGTAGTGGTATAAGGGTGGTATTGCCTAAGGGGATACCAGGTTAGTATTTTCTTTTATACCTATATATATATATATTTCAGTACTATATGCTTAGGTTGCTCCCTATATATCAGTACAAAATTGATACCTATTGAGGGTGTGTATTATGGGGGGTACTTATTCATGTCTCTATTAACTTGGGCTCCATGTTCTATGCACTACCAGTGACGATGAAATGAAAAAAGAAATAAGGGTTTACATTTGAAAATTTTGTTATTTTCATATATATATATATATAAGATTCAAATTGTACAAAATATTGCCCAATTATCATACAATGGAAGATTTAATTAGTTACCCTTGTTTTTAATTTATTGAGATTTTAGAAGCAATTAAGGGGAATAAATAGTAAATCAGCTAAGCAAGTGGGCATTAAGTCCTTGAATTAGGTATTTAAGAAAGAAATTTTTATTGAAAACTAGCTTAATGTCAAAAAAAAACATGTTAATCTTTTGAGACAATCTTAACATATTAAATGAAATAACACATATTTACATTTGTATGAAATTATATGTAAAATGTGTATGAAATTGGAAACACACAAATATTCCAAAAAAAAATTTTAAACACACAAAAATTTGAAAAGACATTTTATAAAAAAAGAGATTTGTTTTTCTTTTGATATCTTAGGATGCATAAGGACATTTTGAAACATTACAACTTGTAAAATGTTTTTAAAAAAAAAAATGGTTTGAAATTGACCTTTAATAAATTACAGTTTGGAATTGTCTTTTTGTACGACCTATGACTATAGCCCATCTCACTTAAACTAGGTCCGATGAAATCATCATCACTGGAATTAGTGAGGGGTGCACCCACAGTTTTTTTTTTTTTTAATAGAAGTAGCCATTTGAAACATCCCCCACCCCAACCTCCTTTTACAACTTATATATATGGAAGTTTTGTAAGGAACACATTGGGAACTCGGAGAAAATATTGGGACACAAAAATCAACCCCATTATAAACTGGGAGTACTTATTTGTGCTTCTATTAGTGAAGGGTTGTGCCCATAGTTTCATTTGTCAGAAAGAGCCATTTCATTGGCCCACCGTCAATATTTTTGGAACATGGGACACTCCCAAGGGTAGAAGCCTAAATATGCTTCCCTCCCTAATACAGAGGATAGAGGGGGGGAGGGACCATGTAAGAGGTGCAGGTTCAATGTTTTTGGATTTTGGTGTTCTCATTATGTTCCCACAAGATCACAATGAATTTTCTCACATGTTCCCCAAGATGTTCCCAATAGCACCATGCTTTATCCCATAATTTTTTTCAAAAGTGAACTTTCATAATCTATAAAGGTGGGCCATAGTGAAGTAAGTGTCTCTTCACTTTTTATTTTGGGGGAGTGTCCAATGTTTCAAAAAACATTGTGATGGGCCAATCAGAGTGACTCCTTGCAAACAAAAGAAAAACATTGGTTGTGCACACACAACTAACTTACACAAAGGAGGGAATTAGTTTCTTCTCGTCCTTCATTAGTTTTGAGTAAGGTTCAAATTTTCCATTCACAAATCAATCATGCAATCTTGTCTTGATGCCATTTCGGACTAGCCCTTGCACTGTCACGCCAGCCTTTTACATAAAAGTGAGATTGGCATCATCATCTTGCCCTTTCTCTGCTCATTCTTTTCTGGTGTTTATTGTTGGAGAGCCATCTCAACTTCTTTTGCTCCATTTTTCTTTTTGGTATGTGTTGTTGCCGGTGAGAGAGAGCTACCTAACCAGGTGTCAGCCAGTCCCCATGTGAAGTATTTGTCTCTTGTCATCAATATGTGTAGGGTAAAGCTGCAGGGTGTAAGAGGGGCATTCCCAAAACAAGGAGTTTAGGATGAAGCGATGTATAGATCTGAGATCACAAGTCTGGCCTCGCATTTGGGGAACGTCCCCACCCTTGGATTTTCATCCATTGTAAAGCATGAGGCAAAAATCATCATGAACCTAAACATACCTGATCATAAGGTGCACAAGGCGGGTTCTTATGCTTACTCCTTAAGAGCAGGAGGTATCTTACACTCCATAGGTTGGTTCAGACCTATGGATATCCTTCTGCTGTGATAGGCCCTAACCTCTAATGTCAACTGGCTTTCGGCATCACTAGCATGACTCACCAACAACCTAACCTTATTTTCGAGACGAAACTCTATCTGGGTTCACACATAGCGCTAATAATCACAACAAACTCCTCAACACACTATCTCTTTTCATGCTGATTTTGTGATAGTTTTGTTATGGCACCAATCGCCACAACCTTTTCATGCCACCAGTCTTTACACAGAGCTTTTGCACTTTGCATTTTTATTTTATTTTTGCAACAACTTCGTTCAAGCTTCATTCTTCTTCCAGTTTCATTCTGTGTTTTTTCATCGTCATTTTGCTGCTTATTAGTTTGTAGGAAGTTTCATTCTTTTTTCAAGTTTCATTATATGTTTATTCATCATCATTTTGTTGCTTATTTATTTGCATGAAGTTTTTTTTTTTTTGAGCTTCATTATGTGTTTTTTCATTGTCATTTTGTTGCTTATTTATTTGTAGGAAGTTTTGTTCTTTTTTCAAATTTCATTCTATGTTTTGTCATGTTATTTTGTTGCTTATTTGTTTGTAGGAAGCTTTGTTCTTTTTCCAAGCTTCATTTTGTGTTTCATCACTGTCATTTGTTTGATTATTTGCTTGCAAGAAGCTTCATTCTTTTTTTTTTAACGTGAAGCATTTTCTCACTTTTTTTGCTTTGGTTTTGTTTATAGGGTTTTGTGATTCGGCATTGTTTCATACAAAATTGAATTTTTTTTCATTTTTCTTGTTGAAGTCTCTTTGTTTTGATATGGGTGAAAGCACACTATGGTGTAAACAAAAAAATCTCACATTTTAATATTTTTTGATACCTATGAACTTTGATATATCATGGTGTATGTTTGAAAAACATTTTGTAATTAAAATTGGCAATTAATGATGGTTTACATCCCAATATATCAATGTATTATGAAATTGAAGCAAATATGAACAAATTAATTATTTATTGGAGTACATTTTCACTTTGCAATAGCCTTGTCACAATGTTGCAATTGTGAAAAAAAATTAGAAACGATTGGATTTAAGGGTAATTTATCTATGAAATTTTGCACATGTAAAAAGACAACCATTCAAAGAAGAATCTTCTTCATTAAAATTCTTAATTTCTTTTCAAATTGTGAAGTCCATATCAAATGTTTTAAGAACATTTTTTATTATATTGTGTTGTAATATAAAAAAATTGTGATATTTTAAAATTGTAAAATGTTCTTCCATTGAAGATGTAGATGGGCTAAATTTTTCTTAATCATTTTACATAAAAATATTGGATTTTCAAAATTAGTAAAAAATGGTAATTTGTTGTAAAATATGACCATTCTAAATTAATGTTTATAAAAATTATTGCTGTATTTTTACGCAATGATACAACTACTAATCAATTGCATATTGATGGGTTTAATAACTTATTTTATGTTTGAAGTTCAAATTAACTACATGTGATCTTTAAAAAAATTCAAAGTGAGTGAAATTTTATGTGTTATTACTTTTTAAACTATACGTAGTCTCAATTTTCCCTAAAATTGTTTACATTGTAATGTGCTTTCACCTTTCATTTAATCTTTGCTCAACATGATGAAACCACTATAGATCATTCTACTTGTGTTATTTTTTCAACTTATTATTCAAGCACAAGATTTGTTGATTCTTGTTCATTTTCACAATGAGTTTTGGTTTGACTTGTCTGATTTCCTACATGAATTACAATCAATTCCTTTTGATGTCAACATAGATATTAATTGTAAGTTCATGTTTGAAACAATGGGTAAAGTTTTGATTTTGCATAACTATAGGATCTATTTTTGTTAAGTTAAGAACTTGGTGATTGGGTTAAGGCTAAGTCAATTACTTGGTATTCTCATTTTCTTATGAATCCATATGATGACAAAAGGTGGATTGAACATTTTCAAGTTAGTAAAATTTTTGTGAGACAACTAACTAAAAGATTGAAAAAAATGCAAAAACAAGATACAAATTATAAGTGCATAGTTCCATTGAGCATCAAAATAACTTGTGCATTGTAAAATTAGCTCATGCATTATAATACTTACAATGTAGTTAATTTTTTGATATAGAAAAATCAACAATCCACTAGTGTTTTGTGAATTTGTACATGGCATCAATGAAGTTTTCGAGAATTAAACCAAGTGGCCTTAAGGTGAAAATCTACTACAAATCATGGAGGGGTTGAAGGACTTGTCAAGTCTACAAGGTATGCAAGGTGCCATAAATGTTGTTCAAATCCATATCCAAAAGCTGAAATCAAATGTTTTTGTAGCAAGCTATTACTCTTTCAAATCCAAAGCTTACATATGCAACTACAAACCATCATTGATTAGAAGAAACAATTTCTTGATGTTTTCATGGGGATGTTGGGGTCAATGAATGATGCAAGGGTTATACACCTATTTTTAATCTATCTCAAGGCTACATGGGGAAATTTATTCAGTGATCGTAATTTGCATGATGGCATCAAACCATCTATGATCGAAAACAAAGGCTATCCATTACTTCTGTGGTTGATGGTACCACATAAACAAACAAGGGCTAGACATTCAATTTTGGAAGCACTTCACAATAAACAACTTTCTTATGCTCAAGTTATAATTGGGAATAGTTTCAATATATTCAAGAAAATGTGTTGAGAGTTAATGACCAAATCTAATTTGCATGTCAAGTTTTGTTCGGATGTGGTTATTGTTGTTCTATCTTACATAATATGATTTTGAATGTTAAGGATGTAGACATTGATGAGCTAATGCTCCAATTGGAGGTAGAAAATGCGGGAGAAATGAAACATGGTGTTACATAATAGTTTACAAATCAAATTAATTATGTAAATGGGCCTCACATTGGAGTTGCCTTGTAACAAGATGAAATTTTAGGGGTAAATTAGAGGATTGCATTACAATAGTATCTAGGGAATCAAAGATTACTAATCATAGATGTGGTTAAAGAAACACATGTAGCTTTATTTCTTTTGATCATTGATCAATTGATATGGTGTGTAGAACATCAAAAACTAAAATGTAAGACAATGATGATTTTGTCAAACTAACTTGAATAGATCTGTTAATTGTGATTCAAATGCAATTATGATCCTTGTCAATGTTTTGCAAGTTCTTGTAATGTTACATCCTATAATCTAAAACATTTCATGAAATCATTTTGCATCATTTTTTTCCCCTCATTTAAAGAATTAGGTAAGATAGTTGGTGGAGGCATGAGTTTCTAATCAATGATGAATGCATGACATAGAGCCCTGTTCAAGTTGAAAGGACATTTACCAAATTCTTACTCATTTGGTGCACTCTTTTATATCTTGCTTTGCAGTAATGTAGGTGTTCCTTGAAATTACAATTCTAATTTTTAGAACAATGCTTTTCAATTTCAAGTTGCATGAAATCAATTTTTTCCATTACATCCATCAAAACCTTGTTTCTATTGGTAGACTCAATGACAAGTGGAAAAAAAAAAATTACATTTTCTTTTCATTCTAATATTTTCATGTGCAAGGTGTTGTAGGAGACTCACCAAGATTCATGATAGGAGGCCTATGAGTATTGTTTAACAACAATTTTGTCTTTTAATCAAATAAGTTGATGAAAGCTGCATCTCGTGTGCCATGATTGTTTGTAATTAGATTTTGGGAATCATTCAAATTGTCTTGCGACTTGAAATTTTCATTCTCATCCTATGTTTTTGGCACTACATGTACTAGTCCATGGAGTCCATCATTTTTTACATTAACATTTCTAACATGCAATGACATAGTGACACTCCTTTCCGCCTAAAATGCTTCAATCAATTCATAGAACTTTTTATTAAATTGACATGGTAAATGAAAATTTCTTTCTTATTAAATGATAGATCCCAAAAGTAGGTATGATTTTTAATTCCCTTATGATAATCAATAAGTTTTTTGTAATTAGAATTTAGGGAATTCCACTTGTCTTTGCACATAGTGCCATCCTTTGCAAACTTACTTTTGGTCTTTTGCTCCAAGTTTTTAGCAATCTTGTTTCAACACTGCACAAAAGGGATCATTTGTGCTTGAAAATCTATGAGTTGTTTCAAAACCACGTGTTCTGCATGCTTACATGAAATGAGTGCAAACACTTTTATATCATCTTAGTTGCAGAGTTGTTGATGAGTACCTATAGATTTTTTGCCTCCACCGCCGCGCCTCATTTTACTACCATTGTGACTTCTTTGTCAATCACATCTTGATTTCCCTACTTGTGAACATGCTTTTGCTACTAGTCCGACTTGTGATTGCTCTCCTATTTGTGCTTTGGCTTGCAATTGCACTCTTACTTGTAATCATGTTTGTATTTTAACTTGCAAATATGTTCTTATTTGCTTGCACTCTTAATTGCGAATTTCTTCTTGTTTTTGAACATGTGTTTATTTGCGAAAAACTTCGAGACAATGACACCATCACCCCAGAGCTTCACAACACAAGATATATATATGTTGTAATGTAACAACAATTTTTTTTCAATTGTCTTGATGCTAGTTTATTGTTTTAATTTTCAAATTTTTAGTTTACCATTATAAATAGAGTTGTGAATGGGTGGGAATCCATGATTGATGATTTATTATTAGTGCGCTACTACTTTTACCATTGTTCTATATTATATTGATAAACAATGCCATGTAGGAATCCACATCACTTATTTCCTACTGATTATGCATATATACGAATAGTGTTGGGTTATCAACAATTTAATGATTTGATTATCCGTCAATGTAACCAACCTTAAAATGGGATTTATAATGTTTTTAAAGGAATAGATGTAAGATCCTTCCTTTTTTTAAGACAAATGTTCAAGCATATGATTTCTTTTAAGGATTTTGTGATGTCATCAAAGTGGTCATCATCCATAAAATAATTTTGCCAAGTTTGGTTACATAATATATATGAAGGTAGAAAAAAATAGACTTGTTCTAAATTTGTAGCTACCTTCAAGAAGCTATCATAAGATTTTGACAATTGGGATTTTAAAATTTTGAAATCTAACAAATTTGGGCAATTTTCCCATGAAAAGTCCTTTGTTTGGTCAAAACCAAAATTTTCAAGTCAAATTTTGATGAAAATTTGATAAAAAATCATTTTTCAAGCATGTGAAGTGCCTTTCAAATACACTAAAAGTTTATTTTTAATGTTTTGCATATTTTTATGTGCCAAACTTTAGTGCAACAAAACATTATTACAACAAAGAAGAATTAAAAGGAAATGAAAAAAACCCAAGACCATAATTAATTTTCCAAAAGCTTTTGAAAATGGAAGCTTTAATTTGATTTGCCAACATTCATAACATATTTAATCAACTACAAATGACAAGTAAAAATTTGAAGTGAAAAGGCAAGTAACATCTACAAGGGGTGTAAGTTGAGATGCAAATTACAACCCCATTGTGGTTTAGAATCTACAATTTGGAGTTGACAACATTGCATCTTTTGGAGCACCTTGAGATTTATTCTTTGAAAAAGATTATCATTTAATGAAAGAGGAACCTCTCAACTTTTTGGTTTCAATTTTTGTTGGTAGAATTTTTAAAAAAACATTTGCATGTTGATGCAAAGAATGGAATTGTTTTATTGCCCACAAGAAAAATTAATTGTTTAAATGTTGATCAAGGTAATTTTTTTTTATTCCATTAGTGAATTGAAGTACAAAACCTTTTATGAATGTTGAAGGGGCAACAAGGTTTGTTCATTTATGTCAACAACAATATAATCACAGGCTTGCAAACCTTTTTTTGGAAAGGAGAGCGTTAACACATTAAGAAAAGGTTTGATGGGTGAAAGAAAAGATTTTCATGCAATTGTTCACAAATCAAATGGAAATTAACTTCATGTAGAATGCATCACAAATTTATAGGCTCCATGGGTTCATTCCAAATTTGTGTGTAATTTGTTATTTCATAGGTTCATATTGTTTAAACATGAATGTTGTGCATTATTTAAGCATAGAAGTCACGTGCACAACTTTCAGGTGTAAACAACACAAATATACATATAACATCTGTGTTTAAACAATAGGAATAGACATATGCCATTTGTGTTTAAACAATGCACATGACATCAAACAATACAAATAGATGAATGACATCCATGTTTATTCCATATGAACCTATGAAAAATAGATTTCGCATATGACTATTATTGCCAAATCATGATGGCCCATGAAGTTTGTGATGTGGAGGTGAAGGCATTGTGCATTTCACCACTCCACTATGCACATTCATTGTCACGTGCCTTTCATAAAATGTGAACACCTATTGAACCATTGAATCTATTGTAAACAATATGAATAAATTAGGTTTGTCAATTGGTATTAAGGGTAAAAAATCGATTAAGTGTAAATTGTTGTTCAAAGGTTTTTAACAAATCAATTTAAAAATAATTTTACAGGTTTCCTTTCCATGCTTAACGACCTCTTTTGCTATGAATGTCAACATTAACTAGTATCATCAACATCATGATGATGAATTTCATCCATAATAAATAAATTTTCATTCAACGAATGATTTTTTAATCATCATTTACTTTTCATTCACAACTTGTAATTCATTTGTTTTTTATATAATTTTAAAAAGTTAGATCAAGAAGGTTTTTGGATGGTGGTCATATGAAAGCTTCCATGGAAGTTTCTTTGAACTAGGTCCCCAAAAGGATATAACTAGAACTAAGAGCCCTCATTATTTTCAATTTATTCAACATTAATTTGAAATACAATTTTGCATTACAGCCTTGGCCATTTCATTTCTTGTTCATGTTTTCATATATTAAATCCAAATTTATTTATTTTTTGAACTTGTTTTACTCATTTCATGTTTTTATTTTTTATTTTCAGTGTTTCATGTTTGGATTTAAATTTAAGCCCTTTTTTTCATAATTTTTTTTGGTTTTTGTGTACTTTGGAAATCCCTTTGTTTTCATAACTTTTGTGGCCATGACATTTTTCTTGTGCCTCCAAAGTTCATTCATCAATTTCATGTTGCCCTTCCAAGCCACTTTCCAGAAACTATTGTCAAAATTAGCCTTTTGTGCAACCATCATTTGTTTTTAACTCTCAAATGCCACATTCAAATAGTGTGATTTCAACATACCCTTTGTGGAGGTGACCATTAACCTACCCTTGGTTACACTTTTGTTGAAGGTGATTTACTTAATTATCATTTGATAGTTGCAAAATTAGTAGCAATGGTTTGCAAATTGTCCAACAATAATATTGACTATAATGTTTTGCATGTTTATTACCCACAAAAATAAAGGCCTTTGGGTTTTTTCTTCTCCTATTAACATGAGTACCATGTACCCAACTAAAGAAAACCATTTATTTCTTACATCATTTTGTTTTTAAAGTTCTTAACACTCCTTCAAACATTTCGTTTGAATAATCCTCTACCTCCATTCTCACAAGTTGAAAGAAAGTGCATAATCTCTTTTATAACTATTCAAATTAAAAATGTTGCATTCTTTTGCACAAATTATTTTTGCATCGTGTCTTTAATAATGTTTACTAATATTGTGCGATTTTAAAAAAAAAGAACCTTTGGTCTCAATTATGACACTAAAAATTATTTTGAAGTTCTCACAAGATTAAGTGGTGGTTTGAACTTGATTTTCCCCATTTTAAAACCCTTTGGTTTTGATTTTAACACATTTTGTCAAATCAAAACCTTTGGGCTTGGTTAAAAAATCAGGTTTGGTTCCATGTACAATAGAGATTATACGAGTACAAAATTTTGTAACAAATTAAAACAAGGGTCTATGTAGGTATGGAGTTCAACAACTAATTAATACGAATATTTAACTATAAAATAAAACCTATTTATCAATTTAAAAAATCAAATGAAATCCTAGGATCTTGTTTTTATTTTCAAGATATTTTGGTACATTTCTAGTTCAGCTCCAATCGAGCAAAAAAATCATTCTAGGTTTGATTTTTGTGTTGTTTCCATCACAAACATGTCAACTTGGGCCATCCTCTGATTGGTCATATATGTATTGTCACTTGCGACTAGGATGTGACTTTTTTTGTGAATAATTGAAATAAGTTATGTGTTATCACATGTCCCAAATTTTAATAATTTCAAATATTTTTACTATAATTTTGAAATAATTTAAGATGTCTAGTTTTTATGTTTGGATGATTTTTAATTGTGACGTTTGGTGCAATAGAAAGTTCCATGTGGCATATTGATTGAATTTGTCCAAAATAAATTTAAATCAATATTTAAGTATGTAGGTTGAGGTAGGTAGGTAGGTAGATAATTAGGTATAAATACATGAATATTTATATTTTATTTTGAGTTAAACATTTTTTTTTGGCTCATCCTTTATGCCCATGTTTTTTCATATGAAAATGTAAAACAATACACATTGTTTATACAATTTTCAAGATAAATTTGAAAGCCAAAACATATGGGATAAACTTTTTAGTTGCTAGTAGTTTGCAATTAAAAAGTTTATCCCATATTTTTATCCCCATTTAATTTTTGTAAATTATATAATTGAGTAGGTAAATGACTAACTAACTAACTAACTAACTAGTTAATTAGTAAATTAATAAACCTACTAATTAATTAATTAACAACTAAACTAGAAACTAATCAATTAACTAATAAACTATCCAACTAATTACTTACTTATAGTAATAATCATCAATAATTTTTAATTATATAATTACTGAATTAATTAAATTATTATGTAATTATTAATATTATTACACTTATTACTTAAATGAATTGTAATGAACATGTAATTCTAATTATAAATTAATTATAGTGATTTATCAACTAATTGAAATTAACTAGTAATTTTTTACCATTGAAATAACTAACTTACTATCAATAATTTATTAATTAATAGCTCATCACCAAATAAATTAATATAATAACTGAAATGTTGACTAATTAATGATTAATTACAAACATTAAGTACTAAAATTTAAACTTTAACAGTATAACTAATACCTAGCCAAAATATTTTATTACAATTATTCCCATTATTTTTTTCATTTTTTAAAGGTGATAATAAATATAATATATAAATATAAAAAATAAGAACATTAATTGAATCATTATTGTAGCTAGTTGGTAACCAAAACTAGCTATTTTGTTTTTACTATTCATATTATTATTTCACTCATTACAATTATTTATGAACTATTATTCTAAAAATATTTTATAATTTTAATAAACATATTTGTCCTTTGAAAATAATTTCTGCATTTATATAATAAATTATTTCCTTACTAATTAATACAATAATTATTATAAATAAAAATTATATATATAAATAATTTCAATAACTATAGTTTTATTTTTCCTGTCATATTAATGTCATCATCATCATCACTATCATCATTATGTAATAAAATAATATTATTTTAAAAATTTATTAAAAAGTAATATGAATTTTTTATTATAACGTAATTAATATTATATATTATATAATAATACTATATGTCATTTGTAATAATTTGAAGGAGTATAATAATATAATTTGAATAAACTTGTAATATTGCTGTAATATATTTAGTACATATTGTACATAAAATTTTAATATACTCAAAATATACACTTATTGTAACCATAATATGGAGGCCATTTATTCTAATAATAATATTTGAATACACATGTAATACAATCATTCATATGCATTCAAAATATACATTTGTAAATCCTAATATATTCAAATATATCCTTTAGAATACACAAAATACACCTTTGTATACTCATAGGGCTATGATTAAATTGGTCAAATTTGCAACTAATGGGACATAAGTTCTTTTTGGATGAAAACCAAATAAAATGTTGTTCACATGGAAGCATGAAAATCAAAATAATCACAAATATGATTAACACAAGAAATAGTTGCAAAAATGTCCAAAGGTAATCATAAATGATTAACATTCACATGTAGTTGCAAATAAAATGGTTATATTTTGGCCAATTTCTATTAGTGTATTAACATTCAATTTTTTTCAAAAAGTTACGGTTTGGGTATGCAAAAATTAATATTTTTGGTGTATGGGTAGGGTTTGGGTACCCTATCAAATGTTCCTTTGGGGGTAAAAAAAGGTATGTATTTTTATCCAATTAATTAAAAATGAAGGAAAATTGTCACATTTGGAATATTAAAAACACTTTTTAAAGGCCAAATCTAATGTCAAAATGCAAGAATCAAAATGTTTGATTCATCTTTGACTAGGATAAACATGCCCATGAATGAACACTTATTATATCAAAAGATGGTAACATTATGGTTAATGCTCATTAATAATGGAGCCTAAAAATAGTATGTAAATCATCTTTGGATGTTCCAATATTCTTTTGAATCATTTAATTCCATTAAATAATGTCACACATGGAAGTTATGGCCTTCCAACGTAAGGGGGTTTTCCATTTGAAATATATCTTTATAACACACCTACCATTCCTAACATGTGCGTTTTTACCACATGCCAAAAATCCTCAATTTGATCTCATATGGTTTGCCCAAGGTTCTTACATTTTCACCTATATAGATGGGCCAAAAAGGAGGCACTACATCTTCACATAGAAACCCATATAATTTGGGGAGTTTCTAAAGTTTCAATCTTTTTTATTTTTCTTGTGATGGGCCAATCAAATTGGTTAGTTGAAAAAGAAAAGGAACTTTGAATACACGCCATCTAATTAATAAAACTAACAAAACTTAGGGTTAAACTCAAATTTATTTTAAACATTTTTACATGAATGCCAAAACATGTATGGTTTTGAATATGGGCATTTTCTTACATAAATCCATGATTATGAATATTCTAACCAATTGTAATTGCTTTGTCTTTGTTAACTTGGCTAGTTGTTGATTTGACCAAAGGTTGTTTGCTAAACCTTGGCTTGTTACTAAAAACCAATGTTTTGTCACTTACAACATTAGATTTTCCTTTCATCCTATGTACTTTTATAATTTTATTCCTCAACAAATAACAATATTAAGTATTTGAGTGGCATGCCACCCATTCAATAAAAACATTTTTTATTCGACATCAAATGTCACTTGCTAAACAATGAAAGAATCTTTCCCCTTTCTTATCCAACAACATCAAAGTAATGTCTAAAACATTCCCTCTAACTAATTCCTATCCAACACTAAAAATTGATTATTGATATTGTTAAAATTATCAATTGATGTTCAAATTCCCTAAATTATTTGTATGTGCACCTTGTTTATTCTCTTGCAACTTAGATTGTTAAAGTTTTTTTATTACCTATTAGTTATTAGTATCATATCAACAACCTTAAGTAACCTCCCCAACTCATGTTTAATTGAACTTGACAAAGGCAAGTTGTTAGGTCACTATTAATCCAACCCATGATTACTTAGGATATGACTTAGGATATTCTCAATTATTTGGTCAATTTTTTAAATTAAATAATTATATTATCAAATGCAAAATCAAAAGCAATTTGCAAAATATACATTTAACAAAATTGGTAGCATAATTTGGCTAGACACAACAATGGCCTTGTCTATTAACTCAAATGCCCCTTAACTTAAAGTGCATTAATAAATATAATTTTAAATTAGTAGAGATTGAAAAATGAAAACTTTCAAAAGTCTTTTCAATCTTCAAATGGACATGAACAATAATAATATACAAACATAAATAACATCATAATCAATGATAATTTGAGAGGAAAAACAACATACATAGCTAGTGATTATCTATTTAGCTATAGTAGTGGGGATGGATGTAACCCATGTGTTACACACAATTAGAGGATACATGGAGTTCTTTGTCATGTGGAGCACAAGCATTGGATTGAAAATTATTGTGCATTATCTTCATTAAGTAATTTCACACAAATAGCGGTGAAAAATTGTTAAATTAATTACAATTGATTTTATATAATTGAATAGTCTAAGATGGTTTTTAAAAACATTGAGGCTTGCAAAACAATTATAGAAATAAAAATTAAAAATGTTAAAAAGTTTTAATTGGGTATTTAGATACTAGAGTGTCCATAAATTTTTTATAACGGCAATTTTTTTGCATCCTCCCAAATTCAAAGACTCAACTTATAAATTAGAACACACAACTATTAAAACTCAATTTCCAAATATAATCATTAAGGAAGAACAAATTTATAACAAAATTATGCATATAGATTTATTAAATAAAATCTTCAATGAACAACACTTATTTTCTATCCAAAATTTAATTACATGTAATTGAACCATAAATGAATATGAAATGAATTTTAATGGATTTTTATAAAAATTAAAATTAAGAATAACACTTAAGTCTTTTATAACATGATCTTTGTGGAATTCTTATAATTCTTTTCATCAACATTATACTTTGGGATGAATTAAATGGTGGCCCTTAAAAATATTTTGAAAAAGATGATTTTTTTAATGTTGAAAATAAAAATTTGAAAATTCTAGGTTAATTATCACACTATAAAAAAACACTAAAAAAACTACTTTTATAGAATCGTATCATGTCATTTTTGGTCCACTTTATTTTGCATTTGCCCAATTTTGAAGGAAAATTAGAAATTATTTATAGAATTGGTTGTAAAAATCTAACAAAGTCATGCATGATTTAGCCAAGAGAGGGCAAGAATATATGTTTGTAAGTTTTGTATTGCTTAAATGTATTCATGTTTGGATAATTTTCTTTAATGTACATTGTCAATTTTTCAAGTGTTATAAGTAATAAAATTATGTCCTTCGTAAATTTTTAAGTTGATCTTTAAATTTCCTCCATTGATCAAATTAACAATAATTTAAATTTGGGAGCAATTAGAGTTGGGGTACACAAAAGGACTATTTCACCCCGAAATCAATATTAGGACATTACTATGAATGATCAGTTTACCAAATTATTTGTTTCTTGATTTTTCATAGTTCCTTACATATCACATATTTCTTGATCAAAATGGTTGTGATTGTTTGTGATTTAAATGATTTTAACATGTCTTTATGTGTCCTTTAACATGACTTAAGAATTGTGTTTTATTGTGTAGTTTTATTGAAAACAATTAAGAATAGGAATATTTGTTCAAATTGTTTCATATTTTAGCCAAATATATATATTTACATGTTGACATAACTTTTTAAAGTTATACAACATTAAATTAAATGGAATTGATGTTAAAATCTCTAGTTTTTCATTAAAAAACTACATTAATAAGGACAATCATACTAATTTTGTTAATAATTTAGTTGCATTCCAAAGGGTTGGAAAGAAATATAGGATATGTGGATTAAATAAGGACATTATTTGATTTTTTAGAAAAAAATTGACACTTCAAATGATAGATTATCATTCTAGAAATGTTGTGGGTCCCTAAATATTTATTTCAACAAGACATTCAAAGTTTGTTCAATTATTTTTTACCACCTATTTTCCCATTTTTTGGTTGACGGAATTAAACACACATATCCACCTTTCATGGTTTAGCACCTTAGAACGCTGATTTTGCTTCATGATTCAAAACACAAGACACATGGCAATCCTTGTTCCTATTTTGATACCCCAATTATGAAATTGGGAATACAATTTTTTCACACTCTATAATTTTAATTCTTGTGACAACATGGATGATAGATAAAGAGAAAATATGATAATGTAAAAAACATCATTTGAAGGGAATCTATATATATATTGTGTTTGGAAAGTTTAGGATATCAAAGTGATGTTTACCCCATCCCTTCTCCAACCCCAAAAATCCCCAATTACACCTTTTCTTATATTTTTTGTTTGATTCCGAGATCATTTGACAAATATGAAGATATAAACAAATATCATAAAGCAAATTAAAGGTGTGTTGCAATAAAACCCACATATTCATTATTTTGACCTCATTGATTATGGTCAAATCTTGGGAGAGTGTAAACTAAAAATAAAGCCCATTATACTTCTTCCATTAACTTATTTTAATTGGGGATTCATTGATACACACAACCACTTTCCCTTGCTATTAGCCTAGGAATTGTGTGTCTAAAATTTTATAAGAGATTCAATTCGCAAACATGTGCATCACTATTATATTTAATGATTTTGGCATGAACATTTGACTTGGTTTTATTTCATTCCATGCTTAACAGATTGAATGTTGGTGCATGCTATATTCTCATTGAGAAATAAAAGGGTATTGATAAAGGAATTTCAAAAGCCATCACATACTAATGCTTTGTGAACACTCATATCCCTTCACAAATTTTTCTATTTTTTATTATATATCAATTAAACCCAACATCATTTATTGTCATTTGCACATTGCCAACATAGAAATTTGAAAGCTAGAACCAAATGCACATTGGATAATCATATAATTTTGAATCATCATTCACATAAAGAGATAATCAAAAATCACAATGTGGAATTTAAATTAACATTTGAGACACTATCCTTTGTTACTTCACAAAAAAAAATTGCATAAACTTTTAGCCTCTTTCATTGCAAAAGAAGTAAACATACACTATCCCACAATTTGTGCTTGATGTGAATGTAGTTCTAATTAATACATAAATGCCAACTTAAAATTTTAAAATTGCTTATGAAATATTGAAAACGACCAATTTAGCCCCCCAAAAAACAACATAGTTTTATTTCTACTACTAACATTTTCCTAATCTTCTTTTAAGATTAGTATTTGGATATGAGATTCCTCTTTCAATCTCAGCAAATTATGAGATGTTATCACAAATAAATAAGGCTTTAGAGATGGAACAAAATTTAAAAAAAAATGAAAGGCATGGAACAAACTTTATTTACATTTCAATGAAGCAAAATAATAACAATAAACACACAACATCATTGAAGCACTGCAACATAATCAACTCAAATGAACCTCTACAACAACAAAAGGTTGAATTAAAATAATTAGTAACATGTCAAAGAACCCACAAATTAATCATAATGCCAACTTGAATGCACATGAAAAAACTGTTGTAATCAACAAGACACAACAAAATTGAAATGCACATTGTGAACTATATGCAAACCACCAGAAAGATGAAAGACCTAATATGTATGCCATAAACTAAGAGCATTAAGAGCAAATGACTTAGAATTGAAAGCAAATGACCAAGAGTTAGGTGATTGAAATAAGCCTAACAAATTGCATGCAAGAAAGAGAAAGGAAGTAAGGAACAACAAAAGAAATAATAAATAAAAATTGAAAATGAAAAACGTGCCTAGAATGTCAAAATACTTGTGCAAGAAAGAGGTTTAAAAAGAGGAATGAATTGACGAACAACAACAGAAAAATAAAGTTGAGTGAAAAGTTGTGAGTGAAAAGTAGATAGCCACATAAAGTCATGTCTAATTGCAATGATAGTTGCATGGTGAAATGCTGTTAAGTTGGCGATAGGCACCACTTTATGCCCAGGTGTCAATAGGTCACTGATAGGTTAGTGGTAAGTTAGTGTTAGATCATGGCATGTGACATGTTAGTCTCTAACCATAATGTTAGAAGTGTTAACATACTTGGAGATACTTATGGAATAGCATTTGTTCAAATATTTTGCCAAGTAGTCTTTAGTAGGTTGCCAAGTCCACTATTCCAAATTCCCAAGTCCACATTGCCATGTCTGGATTCCCAAGTCGCCCACTCCACATTGCCGAACTGTCAAGTCCAGTTCAACCAGTGGACTGCTTGAATAGGCTTGAAACTGCCCGAAACTTAAAAAAATTATGAGCTGTCCAATCCCTGTATTGTTTTGTTCTGCCCAAACTCTGCCTGAAGAACTCAGACTGCCCCTGATTTTTTCTTCAAATGCTGCTTCACATTCCTTTCATAAAAAATGATACAAAGAAAACATGAAATTGGAAACTCAAAAGCTTTGAATCTGCTCTCACTATGTTCAAAAACTAATTTAGAGGGAATTTGAATTTTGAAAGGTCTGTTCTCAACCTTCAAAGAGCCATGAAGTCAAAAGAAAAGAGAGAGAGAGAGAGAGAGAGAGAGGAGACAGAAGGAAAAGGGATGGGGGAGGTTGGGTGAGCCAAGGCAGCCTGAGAAAAAAGAAAAAAAATAAGGGGCAATCTGAGTAATTGGCAAAATCTTAGGCAGACCAGAAAACAATTCAGGCATTGGCAACCCAGACTTTTTATGGGCAGTCCACAAGGTAAAGTGGACTTGGCGATTTGGCAATGTTGGAGTTGGCAACTTGGGAATACCAAGTAAGGGAACATGGACTTGACAATTGGGCAATATGTAAACTGAACTTGGCATCATAGTTCAATAGAAAAAAATCAATGTGGACTTTGCAATTTGGCGAGTGGACTTGGAAACAGGTGAAGTGAACTTGGCAAAACGCCCAATCAAACTGTGACTCCATAATAGATAACCCTTAGTGTGAATGAAGCTTTAGAAAAAGTTGATATTAATATAGCAACCAATGGAAGTAGGTACCTAGCCTATGACCTACCTTAGAGAAAAGCTGATATTAACGTAGCAACCAATGGGAAAGAGGTACCTAATCCTACTGCCTACCTTGAATATGGCGGACGTGGCAGTTCTTAACTAGATTGGTAATAATATCTACAATGCTTCACGCGGTTCTGAGCGACGTGGACGTAGGGGATTGAATCATGAAATTAAATTTCGGAGTCCGAGCCAATGACGGCTGCCGGGGCAGGGGTTGGGGGCGGCTTCTTCTAGAAAGATCTGAGTAGATTATTAAGTTACTACTTACCGCCCTCTCACTTTTCGCCACTAAATTTCCCCATTTCTGTGCAGGGTTTTCTTTTTCAATTTTGTGAGGTAGGAGAGTTGGCATTGGGCAATCATTCTTAGCCAAATTTGGCAACAGGTCAAAGAGGAAAGTCGATTTTTTTTTTGAAGCTTTGGTCTAAATCTGGCGATTTTCACCCTTTTTTTTGCCCCCTTTCAACGGTGACCAGTAATTTTTTTTCCAAATTTGTGAATGAAAGTGGGTTGCCCATCAAGCACAAGAGGACTTAGCCAAATTTGGCTAGATGTCCGGTAGAAAAAAATTAGGAATCCTCCTTTAATTTGGTGACTTGTTGAAACCTACTCTCTAAATATGGCTCCTTTAGAACTTTTTTCCTCATAATGTGGCCACTTGGACCCATATTTTTCAAAGAAAGCCCTTGATACCTTTAGCACCCTCCTGTTTTTCTATTGCCATAGCAAAAATTCACCAAAAAGCAAAGACTGGCTACTTTTAGCTATTTTTTCAAAAAAAATCCTTTGTAGGATACGTACTTCCATTTTTTTAGTGCTAAGTGGCAAGATTTCGCCCCCCAAAGGAAAGCTGATGTTAAATAAAGAACGTGAAAAATCAAAAGCTAGTGATTTGGTTTTTTACGCTATGGAAATCAAGATTTAAGAGAGAAATTAATTAATTAAGAGAATAGGCCCCTTACTTTTGGATTTTGGAACTTAATTAAACCAACAAGAGAGCGCCAGCTTTAGCGCCACTTGTTGGCACCTGGGATCTTCGTCCACCGAGGGGCGGAAAAACTTCAGGTCCAAATTCAGGTCCCTAGAAAAGAGCGACCTCAGTTCGCCGTCTTCAGTGCAACACAAGCTCTCTACAAGACTCAACATCATTCCTCACTCTCTTTCATTCCTCAGGGATCGAACTTCTCCTCTGATTTTCGATATTTTTTCTTCGATTTTCTGGAAGTTTTTTGAAGCAGTTCTCCCACATGCATCTTCTTCGTCTTGAATAAAATTTTCTTTTAAGGGTTTTGTTTTCGATTTTCTTTGGAGGGTCTTGTTGTCGATTTTCGTTAGAGGTTTTTATTTCAAGTCACTTGTGCTTGTGGAGTCTGTAAGCTCTGCTTTGGAGTTTCAAATTTTGGACAGACAGACAGAATCCTGACCTAAAGAGTTTTATAGTGTGCCGGCTTCGGTTGTTCGATCTAGATCTATGCGGCGTTCGTTTGTATCATCAATGCAGGCTTGACGTGAAGTTCTTCGAGTTTTTTGTTTTTTTGGCTGTTTCTTTGAATCCTCACCGACTTAATCTGATCCATCTCAATATGGAGTCTATGGAGTCTCTGCAATAGCGAACGGGACTTCCCAAAGTGAACTGTGGAGGGCTGATCCTTGAGCTTGTCCACTTTTTCATTACTCGCGATTTTCTTCTGGCTCGGAAATTGGTTGTCGGTGTTGTTTAGGAACGCCGCTTGCAGCTATCTGCGCCGGCTCGTGGAAACCAGCAGGAGATTTTACAAGAATGGCAAGATCGGGTTTCTGGGAGGGGCCATCGCCGTGGGTACCAGTCACCATTTTGGGAGTTATTTTGGTCATCATCGTGCTGCCATTTTCGCGTCCCGAACCAGCGATCGCCTACCAAGCGCCCAGGCAGGGGGGTTTCGCACTGCCATTACTTTGGATACCTGTTCTCCTCATAGTTCTTTTCCAATGGATGACTGGCTCGAGACCTGAGCTGTACGGGGGACGACATTACGGCGCCTCTTCTCGCGAAGCTCTTGGATTAGCTGCTGGACCTCCCGGATACTATAACTCACGAGCTGGAATTGGGGGGCCATGGTCACCGGTGGCTAGATCTTCATGGAACGAGTATCACAGACAGAATAACTACAGTGTTGGGAACTTGCTGTGGACCAGCTTCATGGATGTCGGTGGGCACTGGCTATTGATTTTCGTCGGCATTATGTTCTTTTCCATGATGGTGGGATCACGCACCGCATATGGAGCTGCTGGTCCAACATATGCAACAACCCCTGCGTTCAGCTTCCCCTGGTCACTGTTCTTTCCTTGGAGACCTGTGGTCCAGCTCCCGGCATACTAAAATCTCGTGGAGTAGTATTTAGAATATATACTCAAATAGTTGGAAATAATTTCATTGTCCTTAGCAGTTCTGCACGTCCTTGCTGAACTTTACATAGATTAGTGAAAGGAAGAAAGGTCCACGTCTTTGGTGCCCACTGCCGGCCTGATGATCACGGATCTCACCTTCTTCACCACCGGAACAAGTATCACATTGCAATTAAGGCAACAAAACAAAACCGGTTAGTTTCTACCCAATTTTGTAGGAAAATTGTGTACAAATTCCCTATTGTACAGCTGGTATAGAAGATGTAAAATTTTGTAAGAACTTTCCGTTTCATGGGGGTGTGTATGTGATGCTCAAATTTATGCTCACATTTTCTTTTGCAAGTTGGAAAGTCCTTCAATGCTCACAAATTTTCTTGCGGAAATTAAAATGTCCTGTATTTTGATGACCTTTGCATATCAAAGTTAATTAAATGTAATGTTTAATTAAAACGTTCTTTCTTATAATCAATAATATTTATTTAAATTTTGTGAGGTACGTGGTCTGGTAATCATCCAAAAGAGCACTTGGCCAAATTTCGTTCGTTGCAGGTCACAGATGAAAATAACAATATTTAGGAACCCTGCTATATTTTTGCCACAATGTACATGCTACAACTTATTGTTTAAATGTGGCAATCTCAGATTTTTTCCTCAAAATTAGACCTAGAATTCTTTCCCAAAAAAATCATTTGTTTGAGTCATACGGGCCACCTTCTTTCATCGTTAGTAGGATGTAAAATTTCGCCTGAAAAAAATTCGCTAAACATAATAGGTTTAATTAGGTTAATTGAACAATTGAGGTTTTGTTTCACATAGATAACAGAGTTTATTAAACATCTGACTTTTTTGGGGATTTTTTTGACATTTTTCGAAAAAAAAGAAGAAAAGTACTTACAACCAGACCTTTGCACTTCGCAAGTCGCCATTATAGCAGCACTTTCGTAAAAATATTATCTGCCACTAGGACAGTCGCCATGTCATGCTTATGGATCCTCGCCATTGGACCTATTTGAGGAATTGGAAAAAGAAGCACTCCTGGTCAATATTGCTATTCTATTTGACAATTTGCCAAGTAGGTGTTTACCTGTTTGCCAGGTCCACTTTGTGAAATCAGGTCAATATTGCTATTCTATTTTACTATTTGCCAAGTAGGTGTCTACCTGTTTGCCAGGTGCACTTTGTGAAATCACTCAGTGCAAAGGACCACTTGGCTATTATTTGCTAAGTGGGTTGTCTATTTTTTTTTCCTGGAATGCTCAATCTTCAGATCCCAAAAAGTCAGACTGCTGTTGATTTTATTTTATTGGCTTGGTCCCAAACTTGGGATAAGTAGAGGCGTTGTGGAAACTCCTTCCGAATGTAGACTGAGTTTTAAGGTGAATGAATAGGAGGAATATGTGAAGTCCAGTGAAAAATATTGCACTTAAAGCTGAAGTAAGTTAAGTTAATCTTCAAGCTAGCTAGATACATAGATAGATCGATTAATCAATTTAAACATGTCATGCATGTATCTACCTATGAAGGAAGGCAGTTTGTTTGTTTTGTTTCTACTTATGAGATCCACTGAACCGGGATGCTTCAGATTGTGTTCTTGGTCTCTTTTGAAAGCTCTTGAGGAGGAGTGGTGCATCAGCTTTGTTTCATGGTGGTTAGACCTGCGCTGGAGAAGTTCTTGAATATTGAATGATTTCTTCACTGAAAATTAAATTAAATGGTAACTGAAATTTTCGGAGGAATTGGAATGTGCCTTTAATGTTGTTGGAAAGTCTTGATGAGCAGGATGTAATGGAATTTATTTGGTAAGATTTGGATTTAGAATTCTGGAGATATTAATTTATGAGTGATTTCTGCCACAGAAAATTCAAATAAATTCCAAGAAACTAGGTTTTGGAAAAAAAAATCAGTTGACGTGGTAACACTTGGGCCAACAGCACAGGCCACATAGTGTATATAAATTCATACAAAATCATATAAAATAAAATAAAATAAAATTTGTTGCCATAAAATAGTCATCATATTGCTGAGCATGCATTCGAAGAAATTTTCTAATGCACAACGTGAATGGTGCATTCAAAATTGAACTAGACAAGATGAATATCACATTGAATTTCAACTTTCATGGATTATTATGATTTTTATAACTTAAAAATTACATCATTTTTATTATTCATTAAATAGGAATGTACAGTAAGATTTGATTATTGAACAATGTCTTGAAACATAGGTCAAAGACTATGTCTCATTGTGCAACTGTGCAATTTTTGATGTTTGTCAAAAGGGAATAATGATAGTATTTGTTCAAATCAAATCATATTTTAATCACAAATAGAATACATTTTTTTTGGGCATGATGGCATAAAGTTTTAGTATTAATGAAGACAAAATTATTGTGAGCAAATGATGTTAAAATTTATTAAAAAAATCATTAGTAATGTTACATAAAAAAGCATGGTCATACTAATTTTGTTAATAATTAATTTACTTTTCAAAGGTTTGAAAATAAATATAGAAAATGTGAATAAACAATGATGTTATTTGATGTTTTAAAAAAGATTGTGGCTTTCAAAGTGAGAGATTGTCATTCTAAAAATGTTTCAAAATCTTACATTCTTTATATAGGTTTATGCTTCAACAAAACATTTCAAATTTGTTAAATTAATTTTTATCTCACATAATAACATATATTAATTGAAAGCTCAAACTTAGATATTCTCTTTTCATTGTTTCACATTTCAAAACATTCATTTTGTTTTAAGACTCGTAACAAGACTAGGTCATTGTTTTTGTTGTGATAGGTCAATAGTGAATACATTTACAAACGTATCATATGCCTGACTAAAAATTATATATGTAAGGATTACATTTTTTAAAAAAAGAAAAGAAGGTGCAACTTAAACTTTCATACATGTGTCATCATATGTATGGGCAAACTCATCATTTGGTGGTACTAGTAAAAATGTCACATCACAAAATTTTGAGACCCACCTTATTTTAGGACAATTTAAGATTGATTGAAGAAAACTTTTTCATTTCAAATTTTATATTGAAAGATTGTTCAAGTCATGTATAATTTGAAACTTCAAATGGATTTACAAAAGTTTTAATTTGAATATTCCACCTGAATGGTCAAGGAAAAAGTTTTGAGAAAGTAATACTTGGGGTTCTTTTGTTTAGGAACACAAAAGGAAGATGTTTTTTCACTTATATTTTAAATAAACTTCAAATACTTCTTTTAAATTTTTTTTAACAAATCATGGATTAAGGCAACCGCAAATTTTTGATTTTTTTTGGAAAGTCATGATTAGGAAGTTTTGAAGGCCATTGCATTCAAGTTTACAAATTTATATAATTCTCATTTTTTTTTGTTTCAATCAATAATTTGGGCCATACCCTAGTGATTATAGTTAATAAACAAATTTGTTTTTTTACAATGGTGCAACTTGTCATTTAATGATAAGGGGTCAAAAATTTTAGGAACACGTCAAGAATGTTTTAAGAACACAAATTTCTTATTTGTGTAACTTATGTAAGTAGTTACAATTTTCATAATGTATTCATAGGTGGGAAACACAAAGCTCATGTAGGGCAAGTCAATAGTTAAAAACATAATTTAAAAACTAATTTATTTGATTAAATTAAACTAGGCTCATCTTTCCATGAATTTTGGTGAGGTGGTGTCTCATGGTACCACCAAAGGATGGGTTTGTCCATATATATATATATATTTGTGGAGCCTCCAATTTTTCAATATTTTTTATGTGATGCATCAATCAAAATGGCACATTGCAAAAATGAAAATTGAACTTGGGAGGCACCCTATCTAATTAATTCAAAGAAAAATAAGTACCCTATCAATATGAGGATTTAGTTAAATTGTGGAGAAAACATTATTCCATACTTGAAAGTACCTCCTTTCTTGACAAAAAGTTACCTAGGCAATGATCTATCTAGATGTCTCTTTTGACAACAATGAAATAACACCTAGTCATGCACCATTCTGGATGCATTTCAATTAAAAAGGAAACTTTTTCTTAGTAGGTCCTCCCTAGGCAACCGATGTCTTTGGTTAGCACAATTACATAGTCTATTTAATATTAAATATTTATATATATTTACTTCTGAAAAAATATATTTCCTATGTTTTTGGAACCTTTTTATCAACCTCCTTTCTCCTCCCTTCCTATCAACTAGAAGGTGATTCACTATGACTTACATAACGATTGACCTATTTATCTACTTACCTTAAATGACATACTTGCACCTACTTATCACTTAAAGGATGACATCATACAAATCTGAAAATATTGCATGAAAGATCAGTAGATACTTGTCCCCCCCCCCCCCCCCCCAGCTATCTATTGACCTACCTGCTACACATTGACTTGTCCCAAGCTACATGGCCCCCTTTACCTACCTACTATTGTTTCCTATATAGACTAACAAGGAATGAAATTTATGAACTTCAAGAAAAACTTGATGCCAGTGTGAAAAGAATGTGAGTGTTGCAAATGCCTTGTCGTCCTTGACTTAAGCGTTATTTTTTAGCTTCAAACGATAATATAAAGCTAACCCTAACATGCATGTATTGCAATAGATGCTCAAAGGACTTACACCTGGGGTACATCCAAAACATGTGAAATTCAAACCAAGGGTAATGTGCAAATGCACTACTTTTTTCCCCCTTTTTAAAAAACTTTAATCACAAATGAAAAAATAGCAAAATGATAACGTAATACTTTCACTTTTAAAAACTATAATTGAAATGGAAAAATAGCTAAGGCAGTGTAATATCTTTAATTGTTTATGGACTATAATTGAAAATGACAAAACGTTTTTGGGAATATAATGTCCCCATGTTTTTCTTGCAAACTCTAATGCGACATGGGAAAGTTGTTAGTATGCCCTCATTTTTAATGTCATCTCTAATCTAACATGGCAAAAGAATTTTTAACAATGTTGGGTGGTTCCAAGGTTCTAAGAAAAGCCTTTGGTTCCAATTCTTAAAAATTTCAAGGAATTGGTTTTGATTTGATTCCAGTTTATTTTTAAAATAAAATAAAATGAGACCCAATTCTACTTTCAATTTTTAATTTAGGGTTCAATTTTGGTTTGTGGTTCCATAACTTCAATTTTCAAGTAACCTTCAGTTTTGGTTCCAAAACCTAAAGCACCAAAATTCCAAGTAAAGAAAATCTGAACTTTTATTCCAAAAAACAAAGGTTTGACAATTTCAAACTAATACAAAATAACCTACTTTTAAGTTCTAATCTACAGTAATAAGTCTCTCGAGGATCATATCCATTTTTTTCCATTGACATGTGGTTTATGTTTAAGCTTTCATACAATTATATTTACCACCTTGAAATATGATCACTTGTCACCCTTGAAGTCAGCCCTAAAGTATCCAAAAATCTGCCCTAATATTTCTTGAACACACCCCTAAATGTTACCCTAAAATCTACCTCAAAAGACAACCCCCTCAAAAACTTGTTAACTCACCCTCTATTTGTCTCAAACATCTTCCTGATTCAGGCTGATTTCAAACCTCAAAGAAGCCACCAAACCCTGCTCTCCCCCCCTTTCTACCCCAATTTTGCAGCCCAAACATCCCCACAGTACACCAGAAAAAAAATTTCGTCAAGTCAGAGAAGTGCACACTCGTGTGAATTACAGATGACGGCTACAGGGCGGGCATTTTGAGTGCATTTTTTCAATTTTTTTTTTTTTTTTTGCCATGAACTTTCCATTGATGCCTTACAATTACGTTAATCCTTCATAATCTCTAAAATAAATAAAACAACCAAGAAATAAGACAGCCCACATGCAACATGATACTAAAATAACAATGTTTTGATACATAAATAATATGAAAGCTTAACAACTAAAAGGATAAGCTTGCATTGCAAAACATGTGATTAACTTCATGTGTATGGAGGAAAACGTATAGAGTTCATGCATTAGTTCTAAATTGCAACACATGAACCTTATATCAATCCTTACAAACACTAGTTCAGCAAGTTTTAAACTAAAAAGAAAGATGTTGAAACTCCATAAAATAAGTATGTTTGTGTAGGGCAACACCCAAGGAGCAGGATGTTCCAAAATAAGGGCTATCTCCCATCATAAGTAAGATTGGCCATCCTGAGGTCCGATAGTCCATCTTCCAGAGTGGATGGTGTAGTTTCCACATCAAGGAAGAAGGATAACTACAACATCAACACCACCTCTGGATTTTTCCAGACATTCGTTGCATACGAGGATTTGGGTGAGGAGCAAGTACTTTACAGTTGAATTGAATGCCAGAAAACATTCAATTCAGATGAAGCCTATTATATACAGCAAACACTTGGTAGCCAAAGCTAACAGATCATTCATTTCAATCCCACAACTTCCGGTACCTATACACAATTATATACATCTACCGTTAGGCCACTCATACTGAGGTGAAAAGCATGCATGACACAATTGTTACCTTTTCATGGAAACCACACAGAAGCATAAACAAAATCAAGATTTATCAGTTTGCATCCAATTCCATTCATTGGTTTGATAAACCAACTTTGTCAAAGTGCATCTCAGGAGACAATCATCCCACCTGGATCGCACCTATGCAAGCCACTCAACACGAAAAGCAGCTGCATCCATAGCATCAGCAAGATCTGCAGATTCGCCACCCAAGACTATTCATTAACTCCATTCTGTTTTGTCACATTGCCCAATTCAAACCTTATTGCAATATAAACTGGATCAGATTTCTTTCCAGATATTCCTGAATGTGTATGTAGTTTGCAATCACAGGTATGCACTTGGCAAAGGTATGCATCTCCATGTAACTGTCCAGTAGAACTATTAGATTTTTTTTTTTTGTGTAATAGACTATGGGAATGCATATGCCCTTGTAAAACATCGTGATTTCAAACTCTGTAGAAACTTTTGAGCTAGGTAGGCAACCCAACAATTATGACAGGAGACATATGAGTTCAGCTCCAAAGTCACCCTCTCACCAGATAGTGTGTAATTGTTGACTGTTGGTGAGTGTGTGAGTAGCCCGGATTGTGCATACTTGAAATGGTGTGGGCTGTACAACCCTGCTTCAACCCATCGATGCATGTCACACCACATAACAGGCAGACTTCTTGTGTTGATAACATTAATAAGAGCAGCACCTGTAGATTGACAATCCACAAATATTCTAATTCATGTCAAACTACAGTACAATTCAAGCCTTTTTGCTTCAGACACTGGTTGTTCATTTGGGTTCTTCCAGGAAATTCTTATTTGGCCAACATTTTGAACCTGAGGCTACGAGACATGAAAAGCATTAAAATTTGAATAGAGCAATCCAGACTCCCCTCTTACTTGGGCAGAGAGTTCTAAAGCTTCTGCAAACCATGAATGCTTTATTATGGAAGTAATACTGGAAAGTCAAGTCATGGCTTTCCAGTATTAGGGCATCCAAAATTTAAGGACTCAAATTCAAGTACAACAGGATAGAGTTGATTTGTATTGTGGAGTAAAAGTATGGACTAGTGTGGTGTGGGCAATAGTCTTTTCTATACCCAGCCGGATACAGTTTTGGCATATTTTTATCTTTTAATACTAAACAGATCAAGGTATGTTAGAAATATAAACTTTTTAAGACCTATTGGTTTTCAATTCTACAACGTTTTTCACTTGGACCCAATACCAATCTAGATTCACCTTGGCAACCCATCCAAAATAGGTAGGTAAGAAAGAAAATCAGAAATACTAGATAAGTTGATGGTTTACAGTTTATATATTGGTAAGGACTGTCTTTACTACCTCCCTATTGACACCCTTTTAGCAGGTTGTTACTAGGTAGGTAACAAGAAAAGCGACTGAGCTAACCACCATGGTTAGCGAGGGAACTGGATCTCAAAAGATTTAAACTGTTTCCAGACCACTTACCAGCCTTACTTTAATGGTTCACTGGTGGGTGCTGTTTCACTCTGGCCAAGCAATATTTCTGTTTAAAAGCTCCTCAAAACAAGAAATTCAATTTCCATGAAGGTTGTTAGTTGTTTAAGTGCTGGGGGGACCCTCTTCAACTGGCTGAGTTAGGACAGTCAACCCACAGGGGGGCAATGGAAAGAAATGGGGTCCACAAGCAACTGTTGGCATGATGGCAGGCCCTTTGTGCCAGATTCAAACAAAATCATGAGACGATGGAATTGCAGCTCAGAACAAGTTCAGATTGATGAAGGTTTTTTTTTCAAAAATGATCTTATTTTAACAAAAGGTAGATTGAATTCAAATCAAAATTTCACACAATACATACACATAACACACATAATACAAATGGTGAAAACTTATATGTTTTGAGCTAGGATGACCTATAGATTTAAAGCTTGATCTTTATGTGCTTTAGATCAAATGAGGAGTTCATCACACATGCTTAAAAACTTTGCTTTATGAGGATCACTCATAAGTACACAAAATTTTCCTTGTGAACTTTTTCATAATCAAAAAACATGTGAGTTTATTATATTCTAGGTCCACTACACATAAAAGTGTTATCACCAAGCATAACAATAGATTAGCAACACAAAATTATGAAAACAAAAATGAGTCTAAAATTTCACCCACTACCCTTTTAATATTTGAAAGGAAAGTACAAATGAATTATCACCCCCTTTTGTTTAGATCTAATGAAAAATTTGTACTTGAATTAACTTTAAATCAATAATATTATTCCACTTACTAAGTTTTTAGAGCATACTTCCTTTCCTTTGATGAACCACTAGTTCTACAAACAAAACAATCTAGCCATGTACAAGAAAGCAATCTGCAAAATTTGGAACATCGGAGTACAGCTGAGCACGAATTCTGTGATACTCGCATGTTAATACAGAGAACACTTCACAATTTCTGTGCAGACCATTATATGCATTTCCCTCTTCTATTTCTCACAAGCTAGGCTTATACAATAAACCCCCTTGAGTCTACTTACCAGGTAGTGTAGCTTCCTCAATATTATTAGCACGGGCTTCCAGTGTAGCATCCGTTGCACCTGTGACTTGAACACCCGATGAAATCAGTCTTTCAATTCGATTTTACGGTTTCAGATTGCAAAATTCACTAGGCCCTATTACTCCAACAAGTAAGTGGAGGAGTGCGTAGTTGGTTTACCAGCTGCTAGTGCGCTTGAAGATCGTTCTCTTCTTGCTCTTGCTCTTGCTCTCGCGAGATACAAGCTCCACGCTGCAAAGCTTACTCCAAGTGTGCTGAGCACGACCATGTATAACACTTGCCTGCAGCCATTTGCGTCTCTTCAGCCATCTTCTCTCCGGGTAACCTGTACAAGGACGTCAGACCTGCGCAATCTATGTGATCTGCTTTTATTCGAGATTCTGAACAAAACGCAATCGGGCCTCCCAAAACTGCCTGAATTCAATGCAAATAATACAAGACTGGAGAGAGAGCGCGCGAGAGAGAGAGAGAGCGCGAGACAGAGTGCGAGAGAGAGCGCGATAGAGAGCGAGAGAGAGCGCGCGAGAGAGACAGAGAGCACGAGCGAGCGCGCGAGAGAGAGGAGAGTTCTAGTGCTGAGGTGCGTAACGGAGTTTTATATTTACGAGGGGGTGGTCCAAGGTCCAATCGATTCAAGCAATCTTATTGGTTCCAAGGCCTTTAGACAAGGGTCCCAAGACCAAAAAGTGGCAAAGACGTGCCGAAAATCTAGGGGGAAGACTCCCCAACCCCCCTCATCTTCCTATCACTTTTGTTCTGTTCTTGATTTTAATGAACCTTCAATCCCAGTTTTAGATTTTTCTTTTCTTCTTTTTTTTAAATTAAAAAAATTAGATGAAACCTTTGATTTTTGAGACCAGTTATTTAAATTTCTAAAACTTTTGATTCTGATCATTTTTGTAAGAAATTTAGAGTCAGTCTTGCCTGAGACAAAGTATGTTTGCATCTCCATTACACACAACTAAATCCATATATATATATATATATATAAGAAGTTTGTTCAGCTAGTACATGCATTTCGAAATAAAGATTATCTAATATTATTAAAAACAACTAATCAAATGCAATAATTTGTTTGAAATGTGAAGCTAATGTTTATATTTTCTTCAATAAAATTGTACTTATGTATTTACATTGTATTTATGTATCTAAAATTTTTAACTTTTTAAAAATGGGACAACACCTTTGGTTCGGGTTTTAATTCAATTTATAAAATATATGAATTTTTTGATTAGATCCCAATGACAATTTCAAAAAACTTAAAAACCTTCAATCTACAGACCTTAGAACCTGACTTTATAACTTAACTTGAACTTGCTAAAATTCAAGAACCTATCAACACATTGGCTAGATATTGCTTTTAAAAATAACAACCAATTAGGTTTTTTTATTTCTTTAAAAAGAGAAAAAGACAAGTTATCAGTACCAATATCGAATAATTTTTTTACCTTTCAGGGGGGGGGGGGGGGGGAATACCGTGCCTAAATTTTCTGGGATGGTGATAATGTTTTTAGAAACCTGTCTAGGATATGAAGTCGGAATGTTATGAAAAGGGAAGTTAAAACAATAGAGTTATCCATAAAGCAAAACCCCCAGTTTGGTCATACACAGGGTGAGATTAAAAAAAACCTGCAAAAAACTACATTAGCATTGAGAAGTGAGTTTCATCCTGTCTTTCGATTTTCCTGAGCGCCTCCAGTGCTGCTACATATATTTTCACTGCTTCTAACTGTACATCTACTATAATTAGTCTGGAACCTTATGCATTGAATGCTGAGTATCAACATTTCATACTGAGTTGTAGCATTTCGTACTGAGATTTATTAAAATGTCTTTACTTTGCGAATACCACTTAAAGAGGGGATAGGGAGTGAAAGGAGGCCCAAAGACAGGGTGAAGGCAGGGTTACTTTACCGATAACTCTAATGTCTATTACTTAAAAATAGAAAAGAAAAAAACATGAATGAAAAACTGTTTGTCATGTTTTATTATAACGTGAAACTAAAAGGTGCCCATCCCAATAGAGTCATTCATTTACTTATAGATATCAACATTATACTTGGGAGCAGACAAAAAACCCTTTCTGGGGATCTCAAGTTATAGATTCGTTGAACTTTCATTTCAGCCTATCCCAGTTCTTCTCCAAAGTTGGGAGGATTCAATTTTATATTTTTGGGTGTTGTGAGCTTTATTATGGGAGCTCAGGATAATTTTGTAACTAGAATTGAACATCAATTCGCCAAACCCATGAGGTTCTAGCAAAACTACTTGTAACTCCAACAAGTACAATCATTTATGGAAAGAGGATTTCTGGAACAACCATCAAGAGCCATCTCTAACCTTAGATGAAAAATCTGATTCAAAATGGATAACTTATTCAAGTTACTTTGAAAAAGTCTGAATATGTGAAGTAGAAATGGATTTGGTTGATACATTTATACATGCAGGATGGAATGAGACACTGGCCAATTCTTTCATTAAAAGTAGAATGTTTAAACTCTCCTATCTTTTTATGTGCAATGGAAAAAATAAGAAATTAGTGAAATGTTCTTGAAATGAAAGACCATATTTTGAATTGCTAATCAAACAAAAAAATTCTATAGAAAAAAGACCTATTGCACAAATGGTTGACAATATCTTTCATGACTATGATCAAGTTTTTGACTTTTTGTTGTCCCCCATGTCACTTCGAAATTAAGCAGTACCTTTCTGGTTTCCCTGTCAAATTTAGCTTTCAACAACTCCAGAGCCAATTCTCCTTGTGCGCAAATAACCCAACCGGCAAAGTAGAAACCTACAGCTCCTATTCTACTTGTGGCAACGTCTTCTATTTTGTTTTGCACCGCTACTACAGCAACAGGATAAACATACTCTACTAGGTACCTATGTAACTAATTTGAAAGATTACAGTAATTCCACTGAATTTCCTCATCAATTCATTTCTCTTTCTAAGGCTATAGACACGCACATAGGCTACTAGCTAGCTGGGGCCAGCTGCAAGGCTCGCCGGCCATTGATGTGGAGGTTGAGTGACAAGGTGATGTGCATGCCATTTACCCTGTTTACAACAGGGTGGGTTCATGGAGAAGAAAGTTATACTAAGAGCATCTCCACCAGTGCATTGTGTAACATGTTTTTGGATGAAGAACAATACAACTTGCTGGTTTAGCTTAGTATGACGCCTTTGGGTTAGCTTTTTTGTTAAGATGTTAAGGTTGACAAAAGTCATTACTCAATTTAACACCTATTTTTGGTTGGTTAGATATTGGTAGGTCCAAGTGGTTTGTTATTAATAGCCTTTGAAATTTTAAATTGTTAGTTTGATGTGTATGATGGCTGAGACTCAAGAAAGAAAAAATACATAATGTTGGATGTGAAAAAAACTACTGCAAGGCCAAACACGTGGAATGGGTGGAGTTCCTTGAATGGTCAATTTTCATTTGGCCGACCCAATCACTACATCAATAGAGATAACTAAGGAATAAGTGTCCATGTGGAGCTATTTTACAAATATGTTTTCATGTGGCCCACCCAATCACTACATCAATAGAGATAATTAAGGAATAAGTATGGGTGAAGCTATTTTAAACATCAATTTTCATGTGGCTCACCCAATCATTACATCTAACAAAGATGGGTAAAAACATAATTAAAGGAGCCACCCAAATAAGTGGACACTTTTTAAAACTTCATTTTTGTATGTTTGAAAAATCATTAGAGAAGCAAAATAGTTCAGATTGTCATAAAAGTTTTTGAAATATTTTTATTAATTACAAAATTTATATGGTCAAATCTTGACACAAATCAAAAACGTTTTTGCATGTTCAAAGCACTCAAACCTCAAGAATGAATAGTCTTTTTTTTTACCAAATGTGCACCATTCTTTTTGAAAATTAAAAAGGATTTTAATATTGATGATTAGAAAGGCAAAAGGATTTGAACTAATGAAATTGGTTTTATAACTGATTTGAGCACATTGGGTTCAAACATGTTTTTGACCTTGAAAATTATGGATTTTGAAAATGTGACATTAACAAAAATTGTTCATATTTATGTGATAAAGGGCATGAATGCATAATATATATGATATAAAATCAATTTGTGGTCAAAACTTACTTATATCAACATGCAATGTGAAATTGAGTATCAAAAATACAAAATTTTAAATCATAAACCAACATAAAAATAACATTTGTCATGTGCAATCGTTGAAAATGACTTTTACTTTAGCACCTTTAGGCTCCTTTAATTGTTTTTTCACCCAAATATTTAAAAAATAATTGAATATATAATAACATAACATCTATTTTTTAATTATAGTTTACAACTAAAAATTGGGCAAAACAACATGGTATATACAACCTCACTTATGGTTCAGTTTTTAGGCATCTACATTAAAATTATAGTTATCTTGAAATTGTGTTATCTTTCATTGAAGATCTTTGAGAGAAAAAGACCATGTTAGAGGTAAATTAGCTTATGTAAACAATGACAAAAAAAATTAATAAAATGAAATAAAATAGCCATGCATTCTTTCGTGCTTATTATTGGCTTCCAAATCAAAACCAAAAATTTAAAAACAATGTCATGATTAGAAATTAGTTGTATCATTATTTAACAATTCATTAAAAGTGATCATTTGACAAAGAATATAACATGTTTATTACTTTAAAAATGATCAATTATGTGCTTAACAAAACCAAAATATGCGTAAAACAAGACTATTGCAAGGTTTTCGGGTACAAGTTAATACAAGTTTTATTTTCGAGGCAAACAAGCTTTTCTAATCTTTAGAGGCTTTGATTCAAATTGCTTCAATGATGGTTTAAACCATTCACGAATCAAGGTTTGGAGAAATTCACAAACCTTGTGACAACAAATGCAAAATGACCATAATGAGAGGAGAATGGTCTTTAGGTAAAAAAATCATAAAACTTGTCTTCTTGTTTTTGCCATTTTATTAAAACCATTTCTTTTGAGTTGGGGTTAAATCTCTCCCTTTTAAAAAAAATTGTTGCAAAATGTAGAATGTTGTTATAGACCTTGGAATAATCAACTCTAGTTTTAGGGACATGAACTTCTTTAGTTTAAGCTTGTGATGTTTTCACAAAATGTTCCATTAGCACCTTCCCCAATAGTCATTGGCACCTTTGTACCAACCCCTTCCTACACATGTTCTTAAATACATTTTATGCTCCTTCGCAACCAAACTCTTTCCTTTTTCTCCTTTACAACTATTCTCTACACCTTTCACCAAAATTTTTCTTTTCTTTGGGGTGTCCAACTATTTTTTACACTTTTTGTCATAGCCCTTCCTATTTCTAAGTTGTTCAACTACTCTGCACCAAAACACAAAAGTTCGTTCATGGAGTCATGAAAGTTCATTCGTGCTCAGCAAATCCTCATCACCAAAATGGGTTCCAAGTGCCCGAAGGACACAACGCAGTGGGTCGCATTTAGCAGTATTTTACGCTGGCTTCTGGAACACCGTCATTGATTGATGATTCACGTGGCCGACAAGCGACCGGTTCAAGCGCCATCCACGCAATGGTGGGTTATCGTGGGAGCACTAGCACCTTTGTTCAAGCGGATCGCCGTCACATTTGCCACGCTCCAGTCTCCGAACTTGGTAATCTTTCAGCAGCACCAAGAGGTGTCGAACCTGATGGCGGACATTGCAGCCGGTTTGGACATTCGCTCTACTATGGATGCTGCATTGATCAACGAGATCGATCCCACCACGATCATTCAACGAGATGGCTGGATAGTCATCAAAGATGCCGTCGTCATGCACATCTGCGATCAAGGCACGTGATCTCTACAACGAGCTTTCCGACATTGAAAAACAACAAACATTGTAGGAGATTAGCATCTTCTCGCTTTCCATTGTGGCGGATGGATTGTAGATCCAAACAGAGCGTGATTCCAACAACGATGCCAGGGAATTGGAAGCGCCCCCCGTGATGCCAATGGATATCGTCAAGATGCGTCCTGGTGTGTTCATTAGCAAAGTAATGGATGAATATCACGAGCACCTAGCCAAACACTAGAGCGCGGACCTGATTGATAAGGCAGAGAGCGAACATCGTGAACTGCTTGCCATCTACGCTCACGAGCTGAATGTGAAGGCTGCCTTCGACAAGCACGACGAGAAGACGTTCTTTAACGAGGCGTGGGACTACTTGAAGGGGCGCTTCATGCAACTGCATCAGTTGTGCGGTGGATTGGCAGTAGCGTTCCCGAATACGACATCTGTCGAAAGTGACTTTTCCATCGTTAAATGGGAGAAAAACGACTCCCATAGCAGCCTGACAAGTTTGTCCCTCACGGGCATTATGCACGTGAAGTAGTTCGAGCAAATCAAAATGATCAAGCGTCAATCTTTCGCTTGAATAACAGTGCAAGTTTGTCTCCATGTCCATTCCATTCAACATTTTCTTTCATTAAATTCCCCCTAAAATGCACCATAGATTTATTTTATTTATTATAGACTTGTAAAAAAAATGTTAATTAATTTAACGTTTCCCGAGCTCTAAATTTGAATCATAATCCAATAGTATATACTTATAACAATTATATGAAAAAATGTGCTTTCTTATTAATATTTTTTTTTAGTTCAAATTTAATATGTTATAATATACTAAAAAATAGACATTAAACCGTCATAAATGCTTATTAGGCTTACATGGCCTAGGCTAGTAACCTACCTATATAATTAGCATGTTTACTAAATAAGTTCAACCACCTTCAATACCTACATAGAGCATCTAAAATATTAACTTTAAAGCCTTACACTAATGAATAAACTACATAATAAGCCTATATTACATAGGTAGCCTATTAGGTAGTTAATTAGGTTACTTAACAAGTAGATGACTAACCTATTACTCATGTTTAAGCTAGGTTGATTAGTTTGGTCAATGTTGACATTTTAGTCAATCTAAAAACTTTGACAATGAGCTTTTGTTGAAGTTAGTAATTTGTCAAGGTTACAAAGTCTTGATTTTTTTTTTATCAACACTATTGTGTTTTTTAGATAGTCGAATCATGTTTCAACTTTTAAAGGTGAGGAAAACATTACATAACAACTTGGCCCTCACAAAGCTTCCAAATCCACATAAACTCTAACATGGCTTCTAAACTTATGAACATTTTCACCTAGCTATTAATATTTTGGAATTTTTAAATTTGCATTAAGAATAAAGTACATTAAAAATAATTGCAATATACATAACCATAGATTTATATAGATCAATTTTTATATTATTTTAAATAAATATGTATTGAAATGAATATAATTTCATAATATCATTATTTATATATAATGTGTTATAAATAACAATATGTTTGGACCAATATTTAAACCAATATTATACATCATAAAAAATAAAATTTCAATCAGACATAAGATTAATATATGGGAGAGATCATTTTTATTACTATGTGAAACAAAAACCAAAAAAAATAGAAAATTATGTGCTTTAATTTTTTTTAAACATAGTTTAAAATCCTATTAAATTAGAAACTTTATATTTTTTTTCTAAAATGAATTTCCAACTTTAAAAGGGAAAAAACATAAATATGAACATATTTGAAAAAAAATTAAACTTGAACTTTTAATTTTTTAATTTCGACAAACTTTGTATTACATTTAAGGTTGGGTTTTCACATAAGGTTTGCTTCTTACCTTTGTGTGATCTCTCCAACTTAATTTTTCCGATCTTTTTGAAGAAGATATAGAATGAAATTGGATTGTTTCACATATGTTTAAACCCTAAAAATTTCCCCCTAATTTAATGTAAAATATTTCTGATAATTAACAAATTATCACCAAATTTTGTCATATAATTAAATAATTAATAGACCAATATTTTGGATCATTTAAATGATCAATTATCAAGAATTAGATAATCATTTATTTATTTAAAATAATTAAGTAATCATTCGGTTTAACTTTATTTACTTGGATAATAAAAAATTGGATCTAAAAATCAGATTAATTAATTTGACATTTGATTGATTAACTAAATTACATTTTTTTTTTAATAAGTTATTGAAATCACTATTTAAAATAATTATTCCTCATTATAGATTGTTAGTCCAACTTTTCCATGAAAAATTCCTTCACCAAGATAAATTTGATCACAATTGTCGTTATATTATTTATTCCACAAACAATACAACCTCTTTTCAAATTCAATGAAACAAAATAAGAATCATGGAACTCCTAATCAACAACCCTAACCTCTATACACACCTTTGTTAACATATTATTTTGAAATGAACTAATTATTTTGTGACCCAAAATTCGAGTATTACATTTAAGGTAGGGTCTTCATTTAAAAAGGCTTCAACCCCACATGCGTAATTTTGAAGTGACCTTGAATGTAGGTATTACATATAGGGTTGGGTTATTTCAAAGTGACTTTGCATGTGGGTTTTGTGTTTAGGGTTAGGTCTTCACTTAAAGGTATCTAAATCATCTAGATGGGTTCTTTTGAAACATGGGTATTACATTTAGGGTTGATTTTTCATTTAAACTTGCAATACATGAACTTATATTTACTTCTACCAAGTGGAATTTTGGGGTTTCGTTGCAATGCATACACTGGTACTTACTTTTACTAACTAGAATTTTGGGGCTTCATTACAATACCTACACCCATACTTACATGTGTGTGTTGAATACACGATGTTCAAAAAAATTGGGCTATGGTTTCCTCCATACAAAATTGATTCTAAAACAAAATTCTTAATGCCAATAGCAACAATCTTGATTAGTAATTGAGACATTTATTCATGACATCGTTTAATATGTACATTTGTGTGATTAGGCATTGTTTCATGCGAATCTTTGAGCCATTTGACACTATTTCCCAATCCATCTTTTACATGGTGTAACACCAATTCTGGGTGTGAAATTACATTTGCCTTTGTGAGGCGTATGTTATGAATATTACATGCCAATACTCTCATGTGTGAGGTGGCATGTTCACAAAGTGTCACAATACTTTCTTTACATTCATTTGTGATCTCTTGCATTGTAGTGACTAATTGTGCAAGAGCCTTTTCCATTGGGGTTGATGAATTTATTATGTCACTAAACCCTACAATGGCACCCATAGGGAGATCATTTTTCTCCATGTTCATGAGCCCATCAAATTCCATGATCCCATCATCACCTTCAAGATGTTCATCTTCGTCATCATCATTGGACTCCATATCATCTGGAATATGTCGTGAGTCCACAAACATGTGACCCAACCCTCCACGATGTGATCCATACCATGTTCCACAATAATGAATGATATCCTCTTGAAAAATGTCTGTGCATGTGAGAATGACCACAATTTGGTGTTTACACATGTTCCCTCGCAACGCCCATTCACATGTGCAACAAAATATTTCAAGGAATGGGAATTTCACCGCATAAATAACATTAGGAAGGTGTTGGCTCCATACACCCCAAGTTCCATCACTCTCAAGGGTTGGTTGATACACATGGGTGAATGGAATAAGGGCTGCCTTTTCCACACTTCATGTAATAATGGCCTCCATAACCTTGTTTTTTATGAAACCCCATTTTTTCATTTCCAATGTGTGCATGTAATAGCGTGCAATGGTCGTTGTTAATCATCACACCAACCAGTCAATCCTACGCCCTTTAAGGCCTTTTGTGTCAAGAGCAAGCCAATGTTTCAACACACCATGATATGATTTAATGTTTGCTTAGGTGTCTTGGTTGGAATGGGGCATTCTTCGAACACCCACCATCCATAATTTTGCAAACATCAACATAATGCACAAGGATGAATAACATTATTACAAAACAATTTTGAATACTAAACCACGATATATATTATCAGTTACCAAATTAATGGTAATAAGTCCAGAAATAATTTGTCCACACATCACTAGGCCTATGTTTATGAAAGCTTTCTCTCACAACAACCTTCCCACGGTTTTTGAAGTCATTAATTGTTTCTCCATGATTGATGGACATGTACATCACATCATGAAGGTCTTGGAAGATTCCACCCCGCACTTTCACATTTTTGATTTTTTCAGTATCACATAAGCGCCATGCTTTGAAAACATGCCAACAACAAAGGTAGATGGGAACCTTGTCCATACCCCATACGACCCTAATAAGGACATGCAATAAAATCTCCATGAGTGGATGGGGTTAGTACAACATAAAATGCATTTGAAGTGATCAAAAATTTTATGAAAGATATCAAAAAACATATAAGGAAATAAATACAAAGTGGGTATTAGGTATAGAACTAACCATAATGCTTTCAATTCTTGAAGTGCATCATCAACAAGAAAACGTGATGGTTTCCAATGTGACATGTGTGATAACACCTTATCTTTTAATGGTTTCAACCATTTGATCAAATCTTGAATTGTTTGGCTACTTGTCATGATCCAGGCTAAAGGGACACCCGTGCGATGATCATCAAACCCCATCAAGGTGAATAGATGGAATTTCATGTCATTTGTGCCAAATGTGGCATCCATAGAAATGGCACCATTATGACCATATGATAGCATGAACTCACATTGAGTTGATGTTTGAATACCTATGGTGAATGGGACTTGAGTCCCGTTGATTTCATCAACATCTTAGAAAAAAAACACATTTTCCAGATGTTGGAAAGCTCAAGACCAAATTGAAATTGCAAGGTTGGTGTGTAAATGCCAACTCCCTTTCTTATGTTTCTAATCCAAATATGCAATGTTTTGAAGCCGAATGAAATCATCTCACGTCATGCTTTGATTCGCATTAACACGTTCCCACCAAATTACTTTATGCTTGTCATATATTTATTTAGTCGTGTAACCTAAGTTTAGTTGGGCCCATATGTGGTCCTTCAATGTTTATGACATGCATGGAGCATAAGAAATGGATTCCGTGTCATGCTCACCATGTGTGAATGACCCATTAGTTCGTGTATGGGCCCTATGATAAATTGTGATTTTAACCACATCAAATCGTGTGTATAGAAATTTGATTAAGAATGATGTTAGGCATCTTCGTTTAATAGATTGAGTGTGGGTTGAATTTTCTTGATAGTCTTCTAGTCCATATCCGCACTAATGCCTAGAAAAAAAAACTTTCAAAATGTAAATGATTACATCTTTGGTATGTGAATTAAAGAAATAAAAAAGGTTAATGCCATAAATGTTTAGCACGTATGCCCAAGGTGGTTTTTGATAGTTGTTTGCTTGACATTTGTTTGGCTTGGACAATTTTTGTAAACATTCCATTCCACATGGGTGCTTGTGTCCTTTCATTCACCTTCCAAAAATTCTAAAATGTGAGCATATGGAACATAAGCAAATTGAATGGTCATTTTATTTTGCCCTCCATGATGTATCTTGGACCTCCACACCAAGTCCTCATTTGAGAAAAGGGACTTCGTGGGGTTTTGGACATGAATGGAATGGGACTTTGGAACCCTTCCCATGATTGAAAGAAGTAGGACAAATTCTTGCAACAAGATAATATACGATTCTATAAACATTCATCATTGAACAAAAACCCATTTATGGTTATATACTTAATGAAACTTGATGCCTTTTCTATATCCAATAATTAAGAAATGAAAAAGGTTGAATTGTGAAAATATAAATCAAAAAATATATTACAAGAGACAAATGCATACTTTTAAAAATAAAAAATGTCAATGTTCCACCAAAGTTTGTAGTCTCAATTGAAAATGCAACCCTAAAAAATCACAACTCATACAAAAATGGGTTTAAAAATATTAAACTTTAACAATTATGAAACATATGGAAACAAAGGAGATTCATAATTATGGTTTAAATCTAAACAAGTGATAAGATCAAAAACCAATACAATGAGCAAAGTTTAGAGTATAAACCTTAGGCTCTGAAATATATGAACCAAACTCCTATACATTAAATCATAAAACATAACCTTAAAAATCCAAATGATATTTTTCCATAAGCCTTATTACAACCCTAACTATACAAACCCCAACAAAAAAAAATCCTAGTGATATATGCCTTAAACCCAAAAAATTATACAATGTATACAAATTATATAATGCAAAATAAACAAATTTAAAAGAACATAGGAAAAATTTTAGAAACCAAAATTTAAAAGTTTTAAACTATAAATATTTATCGACTGAAAGAAAATACTTTAATAACAATCAAATAAATACAAAACCAAAAAAGAAGATATGTCTTTTACCTTTGTCTGATTTTTCCAAACTAATTTTTTTCACTCTCTTTGAAGAAGATATAGAATGCAATTGTATTATTTCACATATGTGTAGACCCTAAAATTTTCCCCCCAAATTTAGCCTACTTTAAGTTAATTACTATACATTTGTGAAAATTTTATTAATTAATTTATGTGTCCCAACCCTAAACTCAAACCATAATTCAATAGTACATATTTATAATAATTACATGAAAAAATGTATTATAATGTCCATTCAATAATAAATTAGGTAAAAACAATTTAATAAAATATGCATTAACTAAACCAAAATGGTTGCAATTATGACATTGTTTTCATTATAAATTTTTTTTAATATTTACATATGGGGACCTATGTTCATCATCCATGAACTAGAGCGAACCTTAATAAATTGATATGTAGGGTTGAGGGAGGTGGGAGGGGGGAGGGGGGGTGGGGGTGAAAAAAAAAAGAATAAATAGTTAATTAGGTATTTGACTATGTAAAAAGCATAAATAGATAGGTAGTTAGATAGATAAGCAAGTTAGTAAGTAAGAAACAAGTTACCTTATCAAGATGACTAGGTTTGTAAGATACTTATGTCAATAAGGTGGTTGTGTATGTAAGGTCAGTATGTGATCCCCACAGTAAATATTGGATGAAAATATGCTGACTTGGCCCAGGAAAATGGTTTTGGCTCAGCATAATTGCACACCCTAGCACGCTTTAGGGTGGCTGGTGAATGGAAGAAAATACTCTAATAGATATGATCTGACTAGTCAGGGTTTTGCAATTGGCCCATCATAATGATTGGTCCAGGTGGTTTGCTATTAGTAGTCCCCCACCCATTTCCTGTCCCCGTTTCCGTTATATGAGTGGGGTTGCAAAAAAGTAATAACTAAACGTGGATGTGAAAAATATTTTTGCAGGGTCACATTCTGAGCACCGCTGGAGATGCTGTAAATGTAGTTGAGAAGGGGAATACCACAGTCATTCCCTGGCCACATAGGTGAGTTATCAATGTGACCTCTAGGGGAGCCTTCGTTTCCGTACTTCACTTTAGGTCATTTGGTCGGCAGCTTTGTGCAACGTTGATGTGAAATTCAGTGAGAAGTTTTGTTGCCCAATATTTTTAGCATTTTTTTTGAATACACAATAGCAACCCAATTGGCAAGCTTTTGATACCCCCGATATTTTCAGTATTTTGAAAACAGGATCTATATTAAATGATGGAGTGCCATTCCTTATTGTAGTTCCAAACCATTCAACATTTTGTTTGCCCCAAAAAAGATGAAAATCAATGTTTTTAAAAACTTATCTTGGATGGCCAACTTTGACCATTCAATATTCCATTATCCATCCAAATCTTTTTTGTCTTTTTTTTTTTTTTTCAAAACCTGAAGCATTCAACTTTTTATATACTGAAACTCCACTGAATTGGAATTTAGGCTTGTGCTTGTGCAGGCTGGTCCGTTTTTTAAATTGGGACTGTTTTGGTCAAATGTCAATTAAGGGTTGAGAATTTATAGGTGCAACGCAAAGATCTTTTGTTGGTGGGAATGGGTTGAAAACATTTTGTTCTTGCGAAGGATTCATGTATTTTTTCATTTCTAGAGGGCTTCAGGTTCACCTCATTAATGATAGTTTAAAATTAGATCAACTGCATTCAATTCCACCACCCTCAATCTCTTAAATGTGAACCACTAGGTTCATTGATTGGGGGTTCAATTTATGTTCATATTTGAGCAAAACCTCACTCAAATCCACAGGGCATTACTTGATCACTAGTCCATCTTTCAATTTTGAGTAAGTTCTACTTAAAAATATGATACAACTACAGCACTAGTCCATTTGAAAGATTCAAATTTTGAGTAAGTCCACAAAGAGACACCAAAAACAGAGGTCACTTGTGCCTTAGCCATGGTAGACCTTAATATGCACCTATTAGTTTGTGGTGCACACAATGGATAGTTGTTGAATTTTGACCAATTTTAGTTGAATACCTAGTAGGGTGGGGACAGTTTTTGACTGAGTGTGAGCTAAAGTACATCATTTACTTCTCCTTGGAGCATCGTTGAGCCCTAAATGCTTCATAATCCAAATATGGCTTTTTGGGGAGTTTGAAATGGTGTGTGTGATAGAAAGTTAGTATTTTCCAATTTTTGTTGATATGGTTGTGTGGCATCTTTTTAAATCTTTCAAATGGACTAACGATCAATTCACAATATGATACAACCACAATCTGTCAATATGATATCAACCACAATGTATCATCCACAATATATCATTCACAATGTGATACAATCACATGTAAATTTCAAATGGACTAGTGATTGTTCATTTTTGATAGATTTTTATTGTGAATGTGTGAGTTGCAATAGCCCTGAAGTCAATAGGTGTTGTCATTAATGTGGTTTGTCGTCCATTTTTTCCAACATAGAATATAGTGTTGACTTGTGGAATCATTTAACTCTAGAAAAGTTTTTTTTTGAAATATACCTTGAACCTGCAAGTAAATTTAAACCATACCTTTTAGACACTTTCCTCGATGTTGAGCTATTTAACTTTACACAATTTTTAAACATCATGCAATTAGGTTGTTTGTTTTGGAATCCTTGTAATTTTCTGAAGTGGAGTGCTGTTATGGTAGATGGAATTACTAAATATCCAATGATTCCACAAGATATTTTAATTGCCTTTGGATCTTTGAATATATTTCTGCAAAAAAACTAACTATGAGCATACAAACAAGTCCTAGGAAATGTTCAAATTGTCATATACTTCAACATAGTATTAAGTTATGTGCAAAATGTTACATTTTTGTGAAGAATCCTGACAGAGATCATCCATAGGATTGCGTAGCACATAAGACAAGCACATGTTTTAAACTTTATACTAGGGTCAAAGAATAGTAATGATTCATGGTAACATGAGTCTTTGGGGACTCCTTTGACTCTACTAAAAAACCACTCTCTAAAAAAAAACCTATAAATGCAAAAGACAATAGACCTACTATGCATATTGTTGTTTTTCCTTTCATATTTGTCAAATGAGTACGTAAGTGCCTTCATGCTTGTAAGTTGCTCACAAAATTGGAAGCAAGAAAGAACTTCATACAAGATACAAACATGACCTAAGTTTTCGTTTGTATTGGCAGTTAGCTTACAAAGCATAATCTTCCTCTTAGAATTCAAGGCACCTTAAAAGATTTGTAATCTACCTCTAGTAGGATTGCATTATAATTTTTTTGTTAGTTCTCTTTGTTGGGGAAGGACAGGTCGCACATGGGATCTGTTGCCCCAAGAAGGGTAGGTCATATGGTTTTATGTCTCTTAGCCATGGTCTTTACTAGGTGTAAAGACCTGTGTTGACTGGTTTTAGAAACATTATTGTGATACCCGGTGGGTATCATATGAGAAAAATCAGAAAGGATGTGAGGCGTTTTGAAAACCGGAATGCTCACAAGCTCCACAAGGATAAATTAAATTGCATAAGGTGCCCTTCAATTACACTAAGAAAATGGGCACAAGTTTTTCTGTTGTTTATCAGGAATACAGCCATAGTTTTCCACGACCTCAAACAATGTAAGGACAACTAGAAAGCCTTTTTTGTTTGGGGGCACTTCAGCAAACATTAATTCCCAGAGCAACTTGGTGTAAGAAGGCAAGTGTGGGATGGTTAGATGGAAGATCTAGTGAATTATACTGTAAAAGATCGTACTAATGTGAACAGTACGAATTCAAGGAACCTTGATCGCCAATCTAGAGAGGTGCTATGTGGTTGTTATACCGATAATGTATTGCCATTAAGGCTTTTTTCCTTGGGAATGGAGGGTGGATGCCTTACTTTCAGGGCATTTCATCTTGGGAACCAGGGGTGGATGACCTAAAGCGTAGGCTCCACCTCCGATTCCAAGGGCAAAAAGAGAATTATTCTGCTTCTCAGAAAATGTATTCTAGAGAGAATTATTTGAAGGAACCTTATTAAACCCCTAAAAATCAATGCAGTGAGGATAAATTTAACTTCTTTTTAGCCACCTGGAGGATGGTGATCAGCTCCAAACGGCATGCTGATCCAATACGTCCGTGTGAATCAGATTTGCAGTTCAATGAAAATAAGGCATGCATCCGTGTCCAAACTTCAGTCCATACGCAATGGGACTTGGAGTTTTAGGGTACACATATACTTAAGCTTCATCATTAAACTTGTGAGAGACAGGAACAGATTTCAAGAGTTGGCGTTGTCAAGTATGGTGTGTATTCCTCCTATTTTGTTGAAGTTTTAAGAGTTGTGTGCACATGGCATTATTTTAGGATTCAGGCTTAAGGTGTCAATGTTTTGAATGTGTTGTGCTTACTTTCAAATAATTGTAATTTATTAGAGGTTTTTAAAATTTCTGAGAAATCAGTCAATTGGCATATTTTTAGAGAATTAGGGATGATTTTGTCTAATTATTACATACTTTTTCTTTGATTTAATTTGGGCCTAACTTGGTAGGCAGGTACAGCAGATGAAAAATATACATATTTAATGAAAGATGTTGTACCATAACTTCCTATCATGCTGGGCAGCTCACAGAAATATTATAAAGTGCAATCAAAGATAAGAAATTGTCATCACAAGGGTGTGACATACTCAATGACATGACAAGTACAACCATGTATGTCAAATTTTGAAGCCATTGCTCTCACCTCAAAATATGAGGCACTAAAATATCAATTTGGTTCTCCCTAGTGTTTAAGAATTAATTTCATACACTTCAAATTTTTATTCTTGCTCAAATCATTTTATTTTTATTAGCAATGTTTTGCTTTGCTGAGAGCGAAATTTATATTTTAAAAAAAATTTAAGTGATTTTGGAGGGTTCCTCACTCAAAGTGAAAAAATAAAATATAAAAATTGTCAGATTCATATATGAAGGGTTCAATTATAGCCAAACATATATAGAAAAATGAAGGAAGATTAATACTCTATTTTTGGGCTTTAGCCAGATTTGGCTAAATCTTCCTACAGATGATCAACACTTTTTCAAAATATTGTAATGAATGATCACCACTTTTTCCACATCTTCCAATGGGTGATTACCACTTTAGCTACAAACAGAAATTCCTAAGAAAACCAATGGTTTAAACTTGAACCGAGAATTCAAACCTCATTACAAAACATCTTTTATGGCAATCACTTGCCTGTCTTCTTTTGTGTCAGATGTCATTTGAAGAGACTAAACAAATTCTCTATCAGATTAAAATTCTTGCATGAACCGTCACCGTCATAGGTCCTTGGGGACTTGCATGTCATGCCCATGGGGTAGTTATGATTTTCTTGTCTTTCCATGGATGAGTGTTCCTTATGATCCTTCTCGTCTCTATGGCGCCCAACCACCCTGATGATGAAGGTGAAGTAGTCCAAGATTGTGAAACTATCCTTCAGTTCAAAAGCCATCTTTTGTCTTGTGTAGGATAACACCCAATGTGAGGATATACCTGCACTAAGGGGCCTAATCTATGCATAGTGGAGCCTAGCCTCCCATTATGAGAATGTGCTCACTGGTGGCCTTAACTTAATGTAAAGCATAAGACCAATCATGAATTAAACAAGCTCAAAATAAGGTTAAGAGGCAATGGTGGATACATAGACCATGATTCATGAGTCCAGTTACAACCCCTCAAGGTGCAGACTCCAGAGACACCTTATGCCTATGGGTAGGGAGAGGGGTGGGGGCGAAAATACATTAAGGTATGGTGTGGTAGATTATGTCATTTTCTTAACCACATGATATGACATAATCTTCTGATTGCGATCGTACATTTCTAATAGTGACCAAAATCTGTGTTAAACATGAATATTCTTTAAAATTTGTTGAATCCAGCATCCCAGACCTTAATGTCATGTCATGGCATGCCCTTGCTCATTATATTGGGTATGGTCTATTCCTTACCCATTATGTTGGGTGCATGATCTAGCTCACCCTAACACGCTTGCATGACACCTTACCCTACATATTGGATAGGTTCTTGACCATCTCATAGTACAAAAACTATTATATAAGCCAAGGGTCTTAAACTCCACTAGTGTAAAGGTGCAACCAACTTGGTATTACTAAATATTGTACCCAACATTAACAATTTATTTTTTCAACAAAAGGGATTTGGAAGGCCCATTTTTTAATGTCTAAAAAATTCCACAATCAAATAATAAGAACAAAAAAGTGTGGCTTTATTTCACAATAGGAATACATTGATAACCTAGTAGTGGAGGCAAAATCAATAGTTCAGCATAATATTTTGAGTTCAATTTGCTGGGTTTTTTTTGTTTTTGTACTTGGGTTTTTTGGTGGTACCATTTCTGGACTTTTTTCCCCCACAACTTTCCCTTTTGGAAATTATTTAACACCAAACCATAGTATCTCATTTTCTTTTAAAAACACTTTCCCTTTTGAGAATCATTTACTGTCAAACCTGAGTACCTCATTTTCAACTTACCCTTTTGAGAATTATTTAACACCAAACCTTAGCACCTCATTTTGTTGTTTTTCAACTTAACCTTTCAAGAATTATTTAACACCAAACCATAGTATCTCCTTTTCTTCTTCTTTTTTACTTTTTAAAAAAATAATTATTTAGCACTAAATGTTATTATTTCATTTTCTTTTTTAAAAACTTATTCGTTTGAGAATTATTTAACACTGAACCTCATTTAGTACCTCATTTTGTTGTTTTTTAACTTAGCCTTTCAATAATTATTCAATATCAAACCATAGTATCTCATTTTCTTTATCTTTTTTTTACTTTTCTTTTTGAAAATTATTTAACACCAAACCTTAGTATCTCATTTTCTTTTTTAAAACTTATTCTTTTGAGAATTATTTAACAGCAAACCTCATTTAGTACCTCATTTTGTTGTTTTCCAACTTAGCCTTTTGAGAATTATTTAATACCAAACCATAGTATCTCATTTTCTTCTCTTTTTTTTTTACTTTTCTTCTTGAAAATGATTTAACACCAAATCTTAGTATCTCATTCTCTTTTTTCTTAACTTATTCTTTTGAGAATTATTTAATACCGAACCTCATTTAGTACCTCACTTTCCCTTTTTCTACTTACCCTTTGAGAATTATTCAACACAGAACCCCTGAGTGAGAGGGAGCTACTATACCCTCAAATAATTGTTGAGATAAAACGTACAGCAGACGTCCCTTCGTTCCTTCTTCGCTCACTTGTTCCGCACTTCACCACGTTCTCGGAAATTGGAACCAGTACCTCTTTCACCAGGACTTACCGATCGGAGGCATCGTTGCCCAAGCTTCCATGAGCTTTCGTCATTCCGCGTAGCTCTCATCCGCTTCCTATAAGTCATTGCAAACCTTAAGTGTTTCTTAATTTGCACTCTAGATCAGCTGCCGTGTTTCCAGTGCAACCTGCATCGTTCCTGCGCCTTCAGCTTTATGATAACCTCAGGGGCCGTATCCCTTGCTGATCTGAGTGGAACTTCATTCACAACCCGTCTCATGAGATCGACTGAATTAGGATGTAGGAAGAAACAGACGGGGATTCAATAGTTTTGAGGATCTAGGACCGCTCTGCTTTTTCAATCGCAGCAAGTGGCTACTAATAAGTTGTATAATACCCAGTACCGGAGCTAGTCCAAGAGCAGTTGTTGATCATCCAGCTTTGTCTTGTGGGTTGTTTACTTTTACCTTGTTAAGTAGTTTAGTTTCTTGAGAAAAGAGCAGCCGGAGTTTGAAAGCTTGTGGACGTGTTGATAACGCGCACAGTTTTACAGCTCCGGCCACGATGTCGCACCATCACCACGGTCACCATCACCATGGACATCATCATCACAACCATCATCATCATGACCAACAGTCACTAGAATATGGATACGGAGCTGCGCCCATGATGCCAGGAGCTGGTTTTGGTTACAACCAGTCGCAAATGATGGCTTCGCCCTACGCAGTTCAAGCACCGCCGTATAATAATAATGGCTACGGCTATGGAGCGGTTTCGCCGTACCAGAGCAGCGGGTCTGCCGCGATGTACCGAGAGGAGCAACGTATGCAGCAGTTGCATTACCTTCAGGCGGAGGAGCACAGACACAAACAGCATGAACACCGGGCGGCAGTGGGTGCTCTTGGTGCCGCTGCTTTTGCTCTGGTTAGTTTTACATAAAACTCTCTCTCTCTCTCTCTCTCTCTCTCTCTCTCTCCGTGTAATTTTTACATTCACAGCAGTCACTGAACTTAGATAACTATTTTGTTCCAGATCAGAGCTGGGCATGATCAGGTTGTGAGAAAATTTCTGGGTTGAATCTGTGCAGTATGAGAAACATGAGGAGAGAGTAGATCCAGCACACGCACACAGACACCATGTGGAAGCTCAGATTGCGGAGGCTGCAGCTTTAGGGTTAGGGGGTTATGCTCTCTACGAACATCATCAGGCTCACAATCTCCACAAAGCTGAAGCCGCTTTGGAACATCGTGGGCATCATGGTCACCATCACCATGGCCATCATCACCACCATGGCCACCACTGATGAAGAAGAAGAAGGTTAGTGAGCCTTCTCTGGCACAATGGGGGTACCCCACATGAACCCAGACCAAGGACTTTTGTAGTCCTAAAAGTAAAATACAAAACAGCTCTAGAGCTAGTTGTAGCTGGTGACACATGCAACTTTGATATATATATATATATACTAGTGGGTACCCGTGACCTTCGGACACTATGAAGTCCCCTAGTTTCTTTAAACCGTATTTATTTATTTTAAATCGAGAGCGTGCCTCTCCCGGGCAAAATGGTTCCGGTGGATGCATGGGTCCTCCAAAGGGGCCTCCTCTTCTTCTTCGGTCATTGGTTTAATGAGGGTTGTTGTGTTGAAGGGGGGAGATAGGTGAAGAGGTCCGTTCCGTGGGAAAGGTAACCAGGGAAACAAAAGGGATCCCAAGTTCTAATGTAAATAGGGAATTTTTTTTGTTTCCCTAGTGTAAAGTCAACTAATTTTTCTAGTATTTTCAAAAATTTCACCAAATTTGCAATATCACAAATTTATAATTTTTTTTTTTAAATTTTTTTTAAAAAAATTATAACAAAGAAAACCTAATCCCAATTCCCAACTTGGCAAATTTTAGTTTTATTGCAAGTCTTTACATGTTGTAAAAACTAAAAACTACTTAAGTATAGGGTAAAGCCCCTCCTCTTAGGCCCCTTATTTCTGAAACCCACCCCACCCATGGGCCTTACTCCCCCCCCCAATTGTAAAGCATAAGGTAAACTATATCATAAGCCCAAAAATATTCATTATGAGGGCGTGCTAACCCTAACCCCCTTACCCCCAAGGAGGACGACCGGACGAACAGACACATAAAATATTACATATAATGCAGAAATGAGATGGACTGGCACCTAAAAACATTTTCATTGCAGCTAAAGAGTCTTCTGGAGTCTAGTCTCTGGAGAGTTTTTGAAGGCCACTCCTTCCCCCTTCTGTAATTTTGTTTGGTTTATCTTCTTGTAATTAATAACTAAATTCTCAAAACAACCCATCCATTGCCTCTATGTGGCAGCACCAGAACACACACACCCTTATTATTATGGGCGACTTGAAACTAAGCAACAGTTAAATATAGGGCCCGCGCCATCCCCCTCTTTGCCTTGGATGGATGGAAAGGACGACTGCCGCAAGCCAACAAAACCACCGATAGTGGGTACCCGTGACCTTCGGGCACTGTGAATAGGTAGAGTGATTGTTGCAAGGGGTATTAGCCCAGGCCAAAAATGGAGAGGAAGTCTTTTGAGAAGACAAATTTCATGGAGCCACTAGAAAGGCAAAATATAAACTATTTTTTGAGGAGCTTCCATAGTTTTTTTTTTTTTTT